>ENA-UOWK01000555-UOWK01000555.1-bioreactor-metagenome-genome-assembly--contig:-NODE-555-length-18039-cov-24.523966_pt1 | contig 18039 bp, 18 predicted proteins | sample MGYA00238157_ERZ761612 | MGnify/ENA primary metagenome ERZ761612 (study PRJEB28901, sample SAMN06268035) | bioreactor metagenome | isolation source: Joint BioEnergy Institute, California, USA... | reverse complement strand
CCCCCCCCCCGAAGCTGGACGCTGAAGCTAACCCCATCCAGGCCAAACCCACCCACCAGAACATCATCCGCCTGGCCCCGCCGCTGGTCATCACCGAGGAGGAGATCAAGACCGCCCTGGGCATCATCGAGCAGGCCGTCAAGGAGCTGCCCACCCTGACCGGCGCGTCGGAAGACAAGGTCATCCCGCCGCCGGAGAAGAAGGTCAAGATCGGCCTGGAGAACTGAACCGAAGCTTATTCTTATGAATAAACCGCATTTTTTTGTGGAAGGAATTCCTTATTATTCCTTCTTCCTCTACGACGCCATTCATCCATTAATTGGCGACGAGACACTGAAAAAAAAATTACGTACCTATCTATCTGCCCCGGGCGTGTACGATACATAGATACATTAGGTAATTAAAAAAAATAAAAGCATGAATGATAAATAAAAGATACATGGGATTTCCTTTCCTTCGGGTTGATCTGGCCTACCCTGGCCTGGCCCAAATGCCACTCTTCACCCCATCCAATGTCGCTATCGGATTAATTAAGAGAAGGGAACGTTCGTTGTAAACCTTGACCGTTCGCCCAATTTGGGTGCTCAATCGGAGTCGATGTGAAAAACGAGCAGGACCAGAAGGTTTCATCCAACTCCATCTGACAAGATCAGATCAGACTAGCACTTTCCGAGTCGCAAGACAGAAACCAAAGAGAGAAGAAGTCCCGAATCAAATCAACCTTGTTTTAATTGATTAATGACCAACTACCTAATCGTCCTCGTCGTCGTCTAAAATGATATATATGTAACCCAAGAGAATAATACAAGTATGAGGATGAAATGTCCGTCATGTAAATAGTCCTACAGCTCGATGGAAGACAACACGAACGAGCGGTAGGGTGGAGCAGACGCAGTCCTGCTAAAACTGCCCTGTTAATCAGGGGTTGATCTTCCACTCTTTTGAACGAACGAACGAATGTATGCATCTATTGCCATGGGGGAGAGGGCTGTAGACGCGCTACTTTGGTGGTTGTTTTGTTGGTTGTCTTTTGTTTTCGGTCCGAGAGGGGTTGTTTGTGTTTCTCTCCTCCACTGCCTACCTCACCAAGCCGATCAGTATAAATTCCATTGTTATCTCGTAGCTGAAACAAAAGTGGATGTGGTCCTCGCTGCATCAAGGAGGATCCATCCATAGACTGCTGCATTCCCAGTCTGACTGTCTGCTCTGAAGGCAACACGGAAGAAAGAAAAGCAGCATGCTGTTCCGCCAGAAGGTTTTTGACGAGGCTCTCCACTCTCTCTTAGCATGAGACGTGTGGGACACAGGTAAATCCGATCCGACCCGACAACGTCACGTGGCATGCCGCGATCAATTAATAACACATCGCACCGTGCATCCGCTGTGGTTTTTTCTTCTCTTCTCAGCCTCACACTTTATGGTTTACATGAACGCATAATCAACCTCCAGTTCCTGGTGCGCCCAGGGCGCCCGCTCTCCATAGGATGGCAGGTCATATTGGCGTACTAGATGGATGAATCAGGGCAAAAATAAGGCTCCTCCGCCGTGCTGGGTTCCCTTTTGGGGGGCTCGAGTGCGATGGTGGATGCGAGTCACCTGCTGCTCATACATTCCCTTTTAAGTCGCTCGTATCTGGTAATGTAGTAGGAGTCATGAGACCTGCTAGTAGTGGTGGTTCACGCGTTCTCAAGGGAGAGAGAGGATCTGCATCTGAGGAGGAGCTGTGCGTTCGTTAGATAGACTTGATCAGGTGTTGGTCTGGTCGGTCAGCTTACTGTCGTAGCATGTCCATGACATGATGTATGGACGCAAGGAACTCTCGCACGGCGTGTCTGAACAAGAATATCCCTCGTGTTGGAGAAGCTAGCCGTCCGCAATCCCCGGCTGTCCTCGTGGCGGTCGTGGAGACGTTTGGGCTCTGGCAGGTAGATATCACTCTCGAGATCAGGACTATTGACGATGGTGGTTCTTGCTCTCGTGTCGACCGTGGTTTTATCGGCCTATTTTTGGATCGTGGCTCGCGTGCAACGGGGCGATTCCGTATGCTCGGAGCCGGAGCAGGGGACACCCCCTTTTGAACCCCCCTGATCGGGAGAAGGCTTCCGTCAGAGCTCCTGCGACAGGAGGACGGAGATCACGACTAGAGCCTCTAGCACGGTGGTGACGAGCGGCGGTCCATCCAAGGCCCAGGGATGAGACGGAGAAGTGCAAGGTGCGGCTGGCGGCGCGGAGGGAGCTAAACACCGCCAACACCGTCGCCTCCGCCCGCTCTGCTTTCCACCACAGGGCTCTGGTCTTTGCTTTGCACGTCGACACCAACCGGAGAGATTCCACGACGGGCTGTGGGATCGGACGTCCTCGCTCGCCATGTGCCCATGACCCGATCTAACATGTTTGGCGTGTGAGCGTTGGGCAAGCTGGCCTCCGGATCCGAGCTGCCCGCTCAGACATTTTCTTAGCTACTAACTTACTACAACTTCTCCGACTCGTCACCTCGTTCTCTCCGTGTTCTGCGTCTGTCATATCTTCTTCCCCTTCCTCTATCCCCCTCGCGAGAGAGACGCAGTCATGGTCGGTGGCATCAGCAAGCGTCAGCAGGCGCGCAATGAGAGAGCCTTGCAGGATCTCATCAGGACCATCCCGGGAAACGACCGCTGTGCCGACTGCGGTGCGATGAATCCAGGTGAGTCTTGCCAATTCCCACCGCAGTGATGTGCTGGTTCTGACTTTGGTTTCTTCGCTCTCTTAGGATGGGCCAGTTGGAATGTAAGCTTGCAATTGTCTCTCTACTTGTGTCGAGACTTCCAGACGATACCGATGCTGACGGACTGCTAGTTGGGTGTCTTCCTCTGCATGCGGTGCGCCGCACTGCACCGGAAGCTGGGGACGCACATCTCCAAGGTCAAGTCCTTGACCATGGATAGCTGGACCACGGAGCAAGTTGATGTGGGTGCTCCCCGAGACTCGATCGGACGGAAAAGGAGAGGCTGCTGACGTCTTGAAGAACATGAAGTCGCATGGCAACAACATCGTGAACAAGATCTACAACCCGAAAAATGTGAAGCCGCCCGTTCCCACGGACATCGACGAAGAGGACGCGGCTATGGAGCGGTTCATCCGGCAGAAATACGAGCACCGGACTCTGGCGGATGGGAAGCCCAAGCCTCCCAGCAGGCACGAATCTGACCGCGCCAGCAGAACATCGGAGGATTCGCCGCCTCCTCTCCCTCCCAAAACCGGCAAAGGATTTGGCCTCGGTCTGCGCTCTGGCTCGTCGCACTCCCATCGCCCCAGGTCGGCGGGCAGGCCGTCGTCCCCGCGGTCCCCTCAATCGGACACTTACAGGCACGAGTCGAGGTCACCGCCCATACCGATCAATAAGCAGTCTCGAGTCTTTGGGGCCAGCATTGGTGACATGAGTGAATCGTTCGAGGCGAAATTGGCCGTCTTGAGGGACATGGGATTCCCCGACGACAGGCGGAATGCGACCGTCCTTCGGGGTCTGAATGGCAACTTGGAGAAGACGATCGAGTCCCTGGTGAGACTGGGAGAGGGCACCAACCCCAGCTCCCGGGCTCGCACTCCCGTGGCAAAGGCTCACACCGGCGGAAAGTCAGAATCGGGCTCAGGCGCGAAACCAGCGACTTCGACAAACCCGTTCGACCAGCTGGATTCTGCGCCGTCGAGCCAGCCGACCACCAAGTCGTACAATCCGTTCGACGTTCCCGTCACGCAGCCGACGTCGGCGCAATCGCTCGAATCATCTTTTCAGAATCTCCAAATCTCCAAGCCTCTGTTCCCGCATTCAACTGGCGGGTATCCGAGCCAGCAGGTGCAGTTTTCGCAGGCTCCTTTCCAGCAGTCGATGACTCCGCCAGTAACTTCTCAGTCTTCTTTTATGCCGTCCCCTCATCCTCTGAATTCCAGCTACAATCCCTTCTTCCAGTCCATGCCGCCGCAGAACAGCGGCGGTACGAATCCGTTCGGAAATCCGGCGCCGACTTTTTCTCAGACGAACCCATTCTACGGCCATATATCTCCTCAGAATACCGCCGCACAGCCCCAACAACCTACTCAAGGGCCGCTCCTCTCTGCGTTTGAACCGCAAAGCCAGTCACAGCCTGCGACTACGATGCCCGCCTTTGCCTCCCCGTCGCCTTTCGCCCCGTCGTCACAGCCACCGCAACAACCCTCTTCTCAGACTTCATACAACCCGTTTAACTCCATGGCTGGCGGAGCAAATCAATCGAATCCTTTCTTCCAAACACAGTTCCAGCCGCAACAATCGGCGCAGTTCCAGCCTCAGCAGCAGGGCTTCCCTTCTCAGCCTCAACAGCTTACCCCGCAGCCAACAGGCCGATTGGACAAGAACAGCATTCTCGCACTCTATAACCTGCCCCCATCCACCATGCCGCAACAGTCGCAACAGCAGCAGCCGCTAGCACCGTCACAGCAGACGACGGCAGGGCTCAGCCCCGCGCCCACGCTGACGACCTCACTTGGATCCACACCACAGACACAGTCATCGTTCGGCCTGTCGACGCCCCAGCCCACCGCGACGAATCCTTTCTTCACGTCTTCACCGCAGCCGACTGCGCCTGCGGTTTCAGCGGCCCCGTCTGGCCTCGGGATCGGCATGAGCGCGAATCCGCCACAACAACAAACCAGCACCAGCCCGTTCGTGAAAACGCACTCCAGCAAAGCGAGCGTTGACATCAACGGGGCGCAGAACGGCCGACACAGTCCGGATGCCTTTGCGAGTTTGAGCGCACGATACCAATGAAGTCTGATTCGAGACGGCATGTAAAGAGTCTCAGGTCAGATTTTTGACGGTTCTCCTTTAATTTGTGCATAATAATTTTCCTTGACTTATTTAGTCTTTGTGGAGCGGACAGGTTTCCGTTTTCTATTTTCCTTTTTTTTAAAGGTTTCCTTCCGTAGGGAAGTTTTCTTCATTTATGTACTGTAATTTGTCTGACATTGATATTGATATTGATGCTGATACTGATCTGTACAAGTGTATCAAGTTTGCATTGTGTGTGTGTGTGTGTGTTGTGTGTGTGTGGAGCGGCGTTGTTATGGTTTTTTTTCTCTTTTCTAATATATACCAATGCTATACCACGTACCATAGTTTTATTCCATTCTTTTTTTTTGACTTGTACCTACTATACCTACCGATTGTGAGTGCAGGGGGTGGAATGGAGTGGACTTCAAACATGAATCTGAACCTGGACCTGTTTGTTGAACTCCTTGGACCTACATACCTCCTTACTACTTAGCTACCTGACTCAAGTAACCGAGCGTCAAGCGTGGTGGTCAATTATTATTATCAAAAGACCTACCTACCTACTGTACAGTATTTTACATATATGCAAGCATGGAAGTAGGCACAAAATTAATTATTCAGAATGTGTGAGGTGTGTATACATATACATACATACATTCATACATACTGGGCAGGATGGACAAGAGACAGACCGGTTCAGATCAATCAGGCATTTTGTGTTTTTAATTGTGAATTTCATGGATCCGAATCAGATCAAATCAAATCGCAAAAAAGAAAATCAGTAATATACCAACGTTATGTATCTATCTATTCTTACTCGTTACTCTACCATACTCATGCACACCACACTCACTCACTCACTCACTCACTGCCCTGCGCCAGAGTCCCCATGTTGGATAAGAGATAAATAAATTTCCCCATTCTGTATTCTGCGATTGTGCTTCAGAAACTTATATATCTGTATATCTATCTATCTGTCCAATACATATCAATTATATTCCATGAGACTTTGCTTTGCATTTGCAGGAAGGACAGAGAGAAAGAGAGGATAGTAGTTTGTCAATCAGTCGATCAATCAGCCACAATTCACTCCACCCCCTCCTTTCATGTGAAATAAGAATAAAATAAATGAATAGGAAAAAGAAAAAAAACATCATCGATTTTCATCCTGTTCCCACCATGGATAATTTAATTAGAGATACAGATACAGATACATCGCCTAGCAATTGCATGGTATGGTATATACGATAGGATCAGTATACAACGCCGGATGTATAGTATGACGATATAACGCAAACAGTCCATCCGACTCCAAACCATGACTGACTGACTGACGCCAATACCAATATCAACATATCAATATGATCGACACCGATCCAACTCAATCCAACCCCCCCGCCAACCAATCCCCCACCTCGACCCCGATCCCCCGCGCCATCTCCGCGATCCACTCGCCCGACACATTCACGCACCACTTCTCCCCCGCGTCGGCCGTAACACTCCCTCCTCCTGCTCCTGCACCTCCTCCGAGCCCCATCCCGGTACCCGCGCCCGCACCTATCCCCACTGAAGACGAAGAGGACGAAGACGAGGCAGGCACGACAAGCCGCAGCCGCCGCAGCGTCGCCAGCTCCGCGTAGATCCGGTCCGCGACGGCCGCGGCGCGGATCGGGTTCGCGGGCGGGTTGGGGTCGATGGCGCGGTAGATGGCGATGAGGCGCTCGAGGGGGAACGGGCGCGCCGTGAGGATCGTGGATGGTCCGGAGGAGGCGATCTTTGCGGCGGAGGAGGCGAAGGCGGATTCGAGGGTCGATTTGGTGATTCGTGTCTTCTGCCGCTTGCGGCCCTTTCTGCTGGGTGTGGAAGGGTCTTGAGACTCGTCGGGTCGGTCTTCTGCGGCTGCTTGGGCCTGGGAAAGGAGTTTCAGGCGTCTGCGGTGGTGCGAGCGTTTGTTCCGCGCGGAGAGCGACGAGGATGAGAATTTGGAGAAGAAGATCGTGTCGAGGCGGGGCGGGGTGTGGGCGGCCAGGTAGGCGGATGTGAGGATCAGGGTTGGGAAGTAGGGGAGGGATGGGAGCGGAGATGGGGCTGGCGATGGCGATGGCGCTGGAGCGGGCGTAGAAGATGTATTATCGTTCCTGTTCGCGAGAGCAGAAGAAGCAGCCGAAGAAGGCGTGGGCGTAGCCGACTCCTCCTCAACGATACGATGCACCAGCGCCGCCTCGCCCTGCTGCCGAAACAGCGCCCGGTTCCGGACCAGCAGCCGCGAAAAGTCCCATTCCTTGTCCGGCGCTTCGCCGTTGACGATGGGAGCCACGAATTGCGGCCAGAGCTTCTCGCATATCGACCGGAACGAAGGGATCGTGCCGGCCGTAGGCCCGACCAGGGAGTCGTAGACGGTCGAGACGAAGTTGGGATACAGCTTTGCGGCGAGCTCCGTCGGGAGGCCGTCCACGGAGGGCGGGCCTGAAGCCGTGATAATCGTAATGGCTTCCTTCCGCGCGTACGTAGGGAAGCTGATATGCGGGACTCCTGCGGTCTGGAGGAACAGCGGGCGCGGCGTGGTGCTGAGGATCAGAACGACGCAGAGAGAGGGTATCTAGGTCAAAAGTCAGCATTACAGCACAGCTCTAGACCTGTATTCGAACGATACAAACTCACCACCTCCCCCAGCCTCGCCAGCGCCGGAAGCAGCGTCGGCGGCGCTTCTCGCTGCCTATCGATCCCATCCAGCACCAACACAAACTTCTCCACTCTCCCTTCGGGTGTTGTCGTCGAGGCGAAGGCCGAGGCGAGGACTTCACCCAGCAACACCACCAGCGTGCTGACATGCTCGCACTTCCCCTTGCCAAACCGCTCCCACTGGTCGCTCAGACCGAGCGCCTCCAGAGTCGCCCACAGGATCTTCGTCAGCAGATGCCGCCCCGTTATGCATTCCGCGCAGCGGACAATGGCGTGCGGCACGTCAAGGGCGGCGAGGACGGCCTGGGTGATGGTCGACTTGCAGGTGGCCGAGACGCCGTGGACGACCACGGTGGACGGACTGGGTACCGCGGGCTGCCTGGCAGGATAAGATATGAAAAATGCAAGTCAGCACAGAATTCAATCTCGTTGCCGACTTTCATATATCTGGGAAAGATGGAGCGACTTGCGCTCGGGAAGTAGGGCGACTCACGCTGAGCAGACCTGCAAGTTGCTGGATCTGGAGCTCTCGACAGGGCCATTGCTGGCTCAACGAGAGAACGAGCTCGTCCGGAAGAACAGGAGCCATTGTGTTGTAACCACACACACGGCTCCCAATCCGCCGTTGCTTTCCCTGTATGGATACGCTGGAGTTGCAGACGACGCGTTGAACCGCTTCGCGTCGCGTCACGTGCTCCTGCGACGGCCCAAAATGGAGAAGCCCGGTATTCGAGTACCGAGTCTGATATCCAGCATCTTATCTTTATCGTACTGATCAGCCAATTACTGAGTTACATATCTTTTCCTTCCAACACATGTAAAGTCAAAATATGGGTACATCTATTCTACTAGCTAAAATTCTGGGACAAAGCAGATGGGGTTAAACCCAAAAGTACATCACGGATGGAAGATGGTGGTCTGCCGAAGCCAAAAATAGGAAAATGGCATCTGGTAGAGATGACGCAAAATCTCGCGTTGGGGAATCAAGACGATCTGCGCGTCAGCCATGGTTCTGTGGGCTGGTTAACCACTGCTTCAGGCGCAGACATATCCATCCAGAAAGCCCAGAAAGGGAAAAAGGTAAATAAAAAAAAGGAGAAAAAAAATGCTCGTTTTGGGCAACATATGTAATGCCGCTCTCCTTGCATCAGGCAACATCACGGAGCATGGTACAAATCGTAAAGATAGGAACTAAAAGCACAGATCATGAAAAAAAGGAAACTCGTCAGGATCAAACCCTACTTTGCCGTAGGTGCAATGGAACAGTAGGCTCGATCGTGAAGAGAGCAAAGATGAAACATTTCTTGTCATCACTGTTTCAGTGTGCATATGAACGCAGTAGCATCCAAAAACATGAAGTGTACAAGAGGATAAATCAGGACGCCTGTACCGCAGAATGCATCGTCAAGAGAATCCAGAAAGATGTCGAGAGGGAATTGATAAAGATAGAGATCTTGCCGTGGTATCACACTGATTCCCAAAAAAAGAATTTCGCTGACCATTTTTTCAGAGTGGCCGTGAAGTCATTAAGATCGTTGCGTCGTCTCACTATGGGTACAATTCGGTGACTAAGGGGCTAGCAGCTGAGGCTAGCCAGCTCAGAAATATCCATACACTGGGGCTGGCGTCCCAAGGCCGCCGTTTGGCTGCTGCGGAATCGGGCTGAAGAGAGGCACAGACGTCTCGCCAGCGCCGCCAGACGGGGCGGTCGAGGTCGGGCCAGAAGCGGGACCAAACTGAGCTCCAGCTTCCGAGTAGGCTCCGTTCTGGTTTCCGAACTGGTGGCTGACACTGTTGGTGGGGAACGAGTTGTGTTGGTACGAGAACGGCTTCTGGGAAGAAGCCTGCATGTTCGCAGGAAGCTGACCAGTCGTCGCGTCGTTCGGAGTAGCCTGTCCGCTTGGCGCACCGCTTCCCCTACCGGAACCTTCGGATGCCATCATCTTGCCGGCGATGCGGCGACCGTGAGGGGTCTGGCGGATGGAGGGCAGGATGGGGCGGATGGCCTCGATGAGGCGAGTCCTTGTTTCGGGGTCGGCATAGTCCATCGCAGTCTGAACCACATAGTTTGCAAACGAATCACGAAGCATCTTCTCGAGCTCATTCCCGGCGAGCATCTCCTCGATCATCTGGCGGCGGACCTGGTAGTCTGCAGTACGCAGGCACTTTTCGATCACATTGGAGCTGAACTTTTGCTTCGACAAGGCCGGAACATTTCCACGGAAGCTCTGGCAGAGTGGCTCGGTGAAGTGAGGCTCCGAAAGATCCAAGATATACTGTACAACGTAGTTGCCAAATGGATCCTGGACAAGAGCAAAGGCATTGGCTGTGATCTGCGCAATCAGGCGCGCCCTCTGCTCTCCCGAGGCGTGGTCAATGCAGCGCTGCAGGACGCAGCAGCCGTGACGGTGGGTTCCGACAACCACGCAGTTAGCTCCCACAGCATCATAGATGAACTGGGAATCTTCGGCGGAGAGGCGGTTGAGACATTTCTGAATGACGTGGTTGCCATTCAGGTCCTGCACCAGGTCCACGACGCGGTCCCGCAGAGCACGGATGACCGTTTGCGTCTGCTCCGGGGTCGAGATGAACTCGATCATCTTCTGCAAAGCACGAGTTCCATGCTGGTTCAATGCAATCTTAACCATCTGGGGCGCAGCGTTGTTGATCAAGGTAGTACGCTGCTCATCGTTCGAAAACTCCAGCAACTTCTGACAGAGGTAGTTACCGAAAGGATCTGTTTCGAGAATGATTAGCTTCCATGTCCCAAGGATTGCCGTCTGGGGGGGGGGGGTTGACAGACCGGTCATCAGCTCAACCACATGCATATGGGTCTCGTTGAAAATCATCTGCACGTATTCTGGATTGCGCTCCTCCAGTTTCCTCTGTAGGTAACGACATCCATGCTGATCCTTGCACAAGCTATACAATTCGCCCCGATAGTGCTCAAGCGGTACATTGCTGAAACGAGACAGACCGCTGGACTCGCCCTCTCCGTTACGGCGAGAAGTAGGGCCTCTCGCAGGCGACTCGGGGAAGCGGTAATTACCGTACGCTGCATAGCCAGCATAGGGTGCCGGGGGGTTGTAGCCGGGGACCTGGCCATTGACCTGCATGGGGGTTCCCATGTAGGGCTGCAGACCGTACCCGTAAAATGGGGTCTGGAAGGCCGTGAGGGGAGTCTGGGCGGCCGAGCTTGCGATGCTAGTGGGAGAAGCCGCTGCTGAAGTCAGCTGAGGCCCGAAGGGTGCAGCACTCGCTGCAAGCGAGCGCGAGTGCTGAGTTGGAGTTGTCTGCAGCTTGGCCTCGTCGCGCTCTGGCGAGTCTCTGGACTGACGGCCGTTCAGAGTATTGGGCGGGATACGACCCAGGCTCGCATTGTGCTGGTGGAACGGATCAGCGTGCGTCTTCGGTGGTGTAACCGCAGGATTGAAGCCATTGCTTCCCTTGACGGTTTGCAGGTCGTTGGTTGAGTACGACGACTGCAAGGACGTGGGACGGCTGGAGCTGCCTGAAGTCATGGCGTCGTGATTGTGGTCACTGCCAAATAGCATGTTCGCCTCGAGGGAATGCCGAGCGAGATGGCGAGCAGAGCCGGCCATGTTGGCTGGCCTGTCGCCTGTGGGACTGCCAAGCTGCTCCAGACGGAACATGTTGAGACCATTCTGTGGCATGCTCTGATGCGACGAACGATACCGATTGTGGGTGTTCCAGTTGTCAGGACCCGGAGTACGGCAGTTGGCCAGGTCCAACGCGTCAGAGTTGGCAGAGAGCTAGATGGTAGATCAGCATCGATACATGCAGGAAAACAAGTAGAGTTCACGCTTACCAAGCCTGAATCGTCGTCGCGACGCGAGAGAGTGGGGAACTTGTCATCAGGATCCGTCATCTTGAGGTAGCTTTTGATATCTGGAGTCGGAAGCCGATCTTCGTCCTTCAGGGTTGCTCGGTCGTCCTCGTCCCGGAAGAGATACTTGGCCGCACTGAAGCCCTCGAGACCCGAGCTATTGCCGAAGGTAGAGGTAGTTGAACGGAACTGAGGAGCAAGGCTTGTAGACGGCAGTGAATATCGGTGAAGACTGTGTGCAAGTCAGCGGTTGAAATGTGTCTTGTCGTATTGTGAGTGGACGCGACGCGAGACGACGCGAAACAACGCGAGATGCAAAGAAACCTCTATTTTTAGGAGAGATACTGAACAGAGACCCGGAGAGAGGGGGGGGGGGGGGGGGAAGCGGGGAAAGATGGAGTGAAGTGACTAGATGCAAGGGACAAGGTGAAACCACAAAATAGGCGGCGTCCGGCGGGAAATTGTGATATGAAAGTGAAAGGAACAATAGAAGTAGTGACTTCAGCAGTGCTTATTCCCACCGATTGAGAGGAATCGACCAAGAAAAATAAATAGAACTTACGATGCTCCGGAACGGAAAGGAGAAAGAGTCTCTGTGAAATAACTGTCCTCCTCCGAGTTCCGACGAGAGCTTGGGACTGACTGGACCGAAAAACGGTTGTTGGGGGTCGTCTGTACGCTGGATTTGACTTGGCTCGAGGGCGAAGTCACCTGGTTCGGAGCAAAGACGTTGAAAATCCCAGGCGAAGAGGTGACGCTGGAGGTCGAGAAGCGCGTCGGGCGGGAGAAGACGCTGGGAAAGCCATTGTCTCGGTACTCGGGCGGGGTGGTAGGCTCGCTCACCGGTCCCGACAGACCAGCACGAGCGAGATCCCGTGCCAGCTGGTCCATCTCCTGCTTTTCTTTCTCTTGCTGCAGGTCCAACAGCTTCATGTCCGCCTCGAACCTCTTTCGTTGCTCTCGCATGTATTCGATGTGCTGACGTTTCTTCTCAAACTGCACAGAGTCAGGAGTCAGACACCACAATCTGATATGGACAGGAGATGAGAAGAGAACGAGTGAAGCGAAGGTAAAACAAGAGAGGCTGGAGGCTCACGAGCTGAGACTTGTAAAAATAGGTCGCCTGCGGCAAAGCAGGTGTCAGTTGGAGTGAATAGGAAAAGACAGGAGGTGAATGGTCACAGAACTGAGGGGAGATCCGAGAGAAGATCTGAAAGATGGGCACAGTATGGCGTGATAGCTCTGCCAGCTCCCGGTGAAGACGAGACAGTCCAGTCACTGTGAAGCCAATCTTACCGAAGACAGCAGGTCTAGTGAATCCGGCAGCGGAGACGTCTGCTGGCTGAAGGGATTCCACGAGGAGCTCCACGAGGAGAGCTTGCTGGCATCCGTGGTGAATCGGCGCTGGATGTTGGCGCGCACATCGTTTGAGGGCCGCTGGAAGGACGACATGAAGCTCGATTGGCTTGGGGAGAGGGACGAGTAGCCGGAGAACGGGGACTCGGAGGGAGGAGAGCGAGGGGAGCCGAACCGCAGCTCGTCGAGACGTTCGCTGAGGCCATTCTTGAAGGCCATGGTGGGCGGGAGCGGGGAGCGTTCAGGCTACCAGCCGGGCGACATGTCAGAAAGGGGTTCCGCAGCACGCAGCAGACGGGCAGGTTGCCCGTCGTCGACCTTGCGAAGCAATTGCTTCCCCACGAAGGTGTAGACGAGGTGCAAAGAGGGGCAGCCGTGGTTGGGAGGAGAGAACGAGGGCTGGGGGAGGGGGGAGGTGTTGGCCCGGCCAGCGGTGTGGTGGTCTTGGGGCAAGTAAGGAGTCGGGAGGGGCTGAGAGGGGCGAGGCGGCGGAGACGGTGCTCGACAAAAGGGAGAGAATAGATGACTAACTCACCGGGAACACCTGGAGAGAAGACCTGCAGCAAGAGAATTCTCTCGTCTTGTTTTTTTCTCCTCTCTGGCCACCCTCCTCTGATAATCGGGATAAAATATCTGGATGGGGGTATCTTGGGACGGTGGGTTGGATGAGCTGTCCGCGGCCGCAGCCCCTGGGATGCGGAGAGGTCGAGTCAGCAGAGCTCCGGGTCAGACATGGGCCAGGCAGAGGTGCGTGCAGCTTACTCTCAGGCTCCGGAGTGGCGGGCTGCGCAAAAAAAGGGAACGAATGAGAAAACAGACAAACGAAGGAGGAAGTACAAGCAAAGAAGGATGGCTGTTGTACAGATACCTGGGCCGGGAAGCAGGAAGGGAGGAGGAATTGGGAGGGGAGAAGAAGAGCACGGGCAGACCTGGGAGCGGGGAGGCGACTCGGGCTTGCTCCAACAGGGCAAGGCGCTGGTGACAGCAGGCCTCGACTCGAACAGGACTCGAGATCTGCTCGATCCGTCCCCAGGAGAACGGCACAGCCGTCTTTGCTCTGGCCGTTCCCGCTGCTGTTACATGGGGAGCAGGCCAGGCTGGGGGCCTAGGGCGCGCTCCGGTTGGAGCTGGCCGTTGCAAGGCACGGTGGTTCTCTGCTTGTACATGTACCGCGGGCTCGGGGCAGAGACAAGTCAGACCCTGTACAGAACGCCGTACATGTACAGCCTGGTGCGCTGTCTGCAGGGCGGGGTGGAGGCGTGGCATTGGCTGTGCATGACAGCGGATCCCCTCCGTCCAGGACGTGCCTGGATCGTGCTCTACAGGCTCACCGTCGAGCAACACGGTAGATGGGACGGGGAAAAAGGCAGCACAAACAGAGTGGAAAAGGGACGCGCCGGTGAGCCCCTTTCTCCCTTTTTTTATTTATTTTTATTAATTTTCGCTTGCCCGTTCCATGGACAGCGTCGACACGCATAGGGCTCGGCCCACGGGTCGCGGCGAGGCGAGGGGCTCCGGCAGCAGCGCAGCTCAACTCCCCCCGCCGCACAGCACTAGCTCCCAAATGCGAGCCTGCCACGAAGCCCGCTGCTCCATGTGGCCCGGATGAGATCATCGCGGTTCATGACACAGCGGTGTGAAGCGCTGATCGGGGTTCCCTGCCTGTGGGGAGACGCCGCCCGCGAACCGCGACGGCGCTCAGGGGCGCGAACCCAATCAGCGCGAACCACTTTGCGGTGGGTGCCTAACGTCAGATCTCTCATCTCACTCCATCTCGAGGCCTGGGACATGCTCAAGGAGACATCAACGGGCTCATCAACAGGCTCTCCAGCTCCACGGCTGGCGGAAGCTCCCTCCCGGCCGGCCCGCAGGTGCGCATCTCCAGCGACCGCCCCTCGATCATGAAACACAGCAGCCTTCATGCCCAATGCCCAGCTGCAGCCCGGCCAATGGCCGCGGCTAAGCCCTGTGGGCCGGGCCACGCTCCGCCGCGGCGCCGCTCAGTCGCCCACCGCATCCCCGCGCCCGCCTTGGTGCCTCACGCTTATTTCCTCCCTCGTTCTCTATCGATCATTTGACGGTCTGCTGGCGCTCCATGCCAACGATATCCTGCGCGGTTTCGTGCTTCTCAGAACAGAACCTGCACCGTGCTGCTGATTGATCCCACAAACCAGGAGACGCCAGGCAAGCTGCCAAAATCCTGAGGCAGGTGACGGGCCGCACGTGACCCGAGGCCCGGTGTATGTCCGCCGCAGGAACGCACACATCGGATGAGAGCCAGAGGATGGAGCCGTCAAACCATGGCACCAACACTGTCGAATGAATTCCAGTTACGAAAGTGAAGTTATACGGCTCACTCGATATGTCTGCAAAGGGAAAACATGTCCATAGTTGCGGCCAGTTATACAGGGAGCACGACCACGACCTCCAAGGATAGAAACGCGGAATATTGCCAGAAAAAGTGAGGCGACACCAAGATCCTGCCTCCTGCAGGTGCTCTCGCATGCTTCCTCCTCGAGACGCAGCCGCTATACTGACAGTTGTACACAGTACTAGTCCATGCGGAAAGTCCCGTCTTGATAAGAGACAGGACGAGCAGCCCACCGTTGTTGCCCAACCCCGCAATCGCAGATAATCTCGCTACAACGGAAATGGACGGAGCCGGGCACAAGTGGGGGAGCTCCGTTGGGAGGCTATTTTCGTCCGATGTGCTCACACGCGCCATTGATGAGACTATTCGTGCGGCCGTCTCTACCATACTCCTGCATGACCCGTTCCACCTTTGGTACTCTCTAATCCTCAGCAACGAGAGATCTCTATATCTTGTGGATGCAGGAAACAGTAGACCGGATTTTATGTCCTAACCAGTGCTTTCCTCAACGCATCGACGCTAACGGAAGCAACGGTTTCAAATGCTTCGAGAAAGGCAACCGCCATGAAACAGACGGTGAGCTGCCAGCATGGCACTCCTGACCCTATTCCCCAACGAGCTATCCTCTCCGCGTGTCGCGTGCTTACAACCAGCGACTCCAAATCTATACAGCTCAATTGCGCTGCTGCACCTCACCTGTCAGGCGCTTATTGGAGCATGGCTCTCGAACCAGGTTATCACCGGCATCATTGTGCGCAAGGTCTCGACCACGAAGATCTACATCCTGAGGCTGTCCATCCCGGCTGTGGCGTCCACACAGCTGTCTGACAGCACAGGGATACATAGCATTTGGCTTCTGTAGGCTTCGGAACTGAAGCACTCAAGCCAGTTCGATTCGATGTCAATTGTTCCTGTTGCTCAATTGCTTCTTTTCGCCATTCCATCCCCCACTGCGAGGCCAGCTGGCCACCTGTCGTGTTGAAACACGAGTTCAAAATTTGTCAATGGCACATTGCATGTCTTATTTTGAGCAGTAAAGACGGATTGAGCTGTCTCTCTTTCTTTCTCTTCCACAATTGCTCGTCCACATTGCCATTGCAGATGCGGTTGACAATCAGGATGCCCAATTGACATTGAGACACGCATTTCACATTCGCCAGCATTCTTCTCAATGGCCCAATACATTCAGTGAGGGAACCCGAAACGGAAAACGACACCTGTCGAATCAAGGTCAAGCCGAGAAGAGAAGGGAAGGGGAAGAGCCTGACAACGCATCCGTCTTCTTTTCCTTGCTTCCATCTCCTTTTGGACTTGCTGCGGATGCTTCGCTTGGGACATTGCAACTGGCAGTCGGCCATTGAAGAGTTCACGCGACAGCAATTCAATTTCCAGACTGGCAGGCTACAATCTTCAGAGCTTCTCTTTTTAGGCTGTTCCGGTCGTGCTCTGAGCTATGTAGTCTCTTATCTATCTGGGCTGCACTAGGTAGGTACAGTGCCTACCTGGGTACCTATGCAGGATATGCAAGGAGCTGTAAAAACAGAATACTAGTATTCATTAGCGACTTTTCTTCTCATAGAAGACCTAGACACACACACACACACGCACACGCACACACGCGCGCGCGTAAGCGAATCAATCTATCAGGGCAAAAAGGTAAAGAGGTATCCAATGTGCTAGGAAACCCTAAGAAGCGAGCGCGCGAGGTTGGTGCCGGGCGGCAGACATGATACGTACATGCATACATACATCCCCTGTTGTGGCCTCACTTGCTCATTCGCTGGCTCACTGCAACCTAGCTACCAGGTGCCTACTACATAACCTAATCTACCCAAGGTACTTACCGACGTGCAGGATAATACTACTAATATGATGGGCCTGATTGGGAGAAGGCAGGTATGTACCTACCTACCTATCCTAATCCTAACCTATCCGTCTAACCCAACCTACACATGGCTCGTCGGAGAATAGTTTCTGAAAGTCAGACCGGCAGGCCAACTCGATCGATTCATGGCCATGTGCCAAGAGGTGCCTGCCGACCTGCCTAGATATATATAATATGTAATATATATGTAATATATATAGACATAGATAAATAGGTATTTTATCAAGATATAATTCTAATATATATATATATGTATTACGCACTCTATTTTTTTTTTCTTAAAAAATAGCATCAGGATACTTCTTCTTCTTCTGGCAGCATGATTTTTTTTAAATCGTTGCCTGGATAAGCAGCTAGATAGATAAGTATTCGAATGTCGATAGGATAGGATAGAATAGAATAGTATAGCACAATCTGAGCCACTCACCACTCATAACTTGTGATGAATGAGCATGATACCAGAAGCTCTCCTGGGGTAATAAATAAGTAGGTACAGTACCTAGGGAAGCTGGCCGAGGCATGAGAGGGGGGAGGCAGGCCTTCTACCAGCGATGACAGACGGGAGCAATAATAGATAGGTAATAGGTACGGGCAGCGATGTAGCGATGTGGTTTGGTGTGGTGCTGGATCAGTACTGCTCTCTCTTGTGGGACGGAGTGGAAGCGAGTAATAATGAAGGACAGACAAGACAGACAATTGAACCATGAATTGTATGTATGTACAGTACAATACATACAGATCTGCAGAGACTTAGAGAAGCATTGGTGAATAAACAAGATCCCTGATCCCTGGAGAATAATAATTAATAAACAGACATATGTTATCTCTGCGCAGTTGTCGGTTGAAAAAGGGGCCCTGGATGGCTGGCTCTCCCTCTCTCTTTTCAAATCGGAAAACCTGGGCACTTTCTCCTTTCCCCAACCCTTCTGCAGTAGTGCAGGCTGCATCTGCATATTGCGCAAAATGGGTTCCAATGATGCAGTGAGTGAGTTGGACAGATGCAATACATGATGATATTTTCTGATCATGATACAGTACAGATCCCGATATACATATATGTCGGACTGTTCGAACCTCGTAATCCGAAGGTATGATGATGAAAACTCTGATTA
>ENA-UOWK01000551-UOWK01000551.1-bioreactor-metagenome-genome-assembly--contig:-NODE-551-length-18163-cov-23.927712_pt1 | contig 18163 bp, 10 predicted proteins | sample MGYA00238157_ERZ761612 | MGnify/ENA primary metagenome ERZ761612 (study PRJEB28901, sample SAMN06268035) | bioreactor metagenome | isolation source: Joint BioEnergy Institute, California, USA... | reverse complement strand
GGGGGGGGGGGAAATAAAGAGGTACGATATGATACCATTCACTCCGCTGCCGCCCCTATCTATGAATCAAGATTCTCTTCTTTCTCTTTCTTGTTCTTCCGGTCCGGGCCCTGGGAGACAGGGTCTCAACGAATTGAATTGAGTAGTAGCGATAGGTTTTATTCTACCGTCCTCAGTAATTAATTAATACCTGTCACGTAGACGTTGGGACCTGCCAGATGGATTAAGACTAAGATGCATGACGACTAAGAGCAAAGATTAATTAATCTAGAGAGGATTGATGTAGGCCAGCCCTAAGTGCTCTATAAGCATGAATGGTCAAAGTTCCACCTCAAACAAAAATTGTAGATACAGTTAAAATATAATAATTTTCCATGACCATTAGGCCGAACTTTTTGTTGGCTCTTGCCCAAGCCATCCGACACGCGGCACCATTTGTGAGGACACGATGACGTCGCTGGAAACCCTACGTAGATACCTCAGGCTTGAGGCCGTTGCAACAAAGCGTCGCGCTAACCACATGCGGAACAAAGCGCCCACGTATCAATCACGTGCCATCGAGGTCCGACGCGGCGTGTCTGTGTACTGTTGATTGTACAGTACTACAACGTCGAGCGTCGCTCAAGACACCGCAGCGGAAATCCGCCGGTTTTGTATCCGGCTCGTTTTGATGCCGGGATACGGGTGTACCTGACGGATCTACTGTCTCTGACGCTGCAGCTTCATGCGCGGTGGATGCGATGGTCCACTGAATGCATTAATGAAGTATGCGTGTTCGGCTGGGTCTCCTGTCTCGGGTTTCTTTTGTAAGCAGAGGTGGGTTTTCATCGATCTATCTATCTATCTCGCTGGGCCTCTTTCGGGGGAGTTGGTCTCTGGTTAAATTGGTTACATGAGATTGATTTTGCTTTTTTGACATTTAATTCGCCATTATTTGATGGATTTGTTCCCTTCTAGATTTCACAAATCGTCTCTCGTTCCAATCCAAGTTCACCGCCCTCGAAGCCGTATATTCATTCCCTCCTCTTCCTCACAACTGACGCCGTCTTCCAGCCCTTCCCATACATCCCCGAACTGGAAGGACTCTCCTCTCGTACCCCCAAACAAGAGGAAAAATGACGAAACAGTCCGATGAAGAAGACGCGGACCTCAGGGCCGCCATCGCTGCGTCGTTGAGAGATCTGCAGAAAAACTCGAACTCGAGAACTGGTCAGTCCTCTTCTTCCGTGTCTGCGGGAGGAGGAGGAGGAAAGGAGGTCGTCGACCTCACTGCCGACTCTGACAATGACGAGTTGGTGGAAGTGTTTCCCAAGTCCAAGTCGACAGTTGGGTCGGAGACGGATGAGGAAGAAGATGAGGATCTGAAGAGGGCTATTGCGCTCTCGTTGCAGCAGGTGCAGGACGGTGCTTCTCCTCCTCTTTCTTCTTCTTCGCCCAAATCACAACAACGACAGCAACGCTCAGGCTCCGAGGCGGCGTCGAAGAAAGAGCAGCGCGCAAGCGCGGGTGATACGTCTTCGACGACAGCAAAAGAAACTTCTTCTGAACCCACTACGTCTACATCCACGCCCACGCCTGCCTCCGCCCCTGCCTCCCAGCCGTATGGGATTCTGGGTTCCTTGGACCGCAAAAAGATGGAGCAGGAGCGACTTGCTCGCCTCGCTGCTAAGAGAAAGGCGGAGGAGAGTGGTATTTCTCCACCGTCTACTGGCAGGCAACCCAAGATGGCCCGATCTGAGGGCTCTCCTTTGCTGAATAATAACTATGACAAGAACAGCAGCAGCAGCACAGAGAATTCGCGCTCTACTGTATCTTCACTGCCACAAAGCTCATCAACCCCCCGACAAAGCACATCTAACAGCACAAAGCAAACAACAACCACGATCGCGAAGCAGAATGTCGCGCCATCCTCGACGCCAGGGATCCAGTTCCCCAACGGCGTGGTGAAGAAGACGTGGGCGTTCGGCTGTCCCCGCAAGGGCGACGATATCAAGCTCGAGGAGGTGTTTCAGAAGTCGGATCTGGAACTCGCGGTGCTCAGCGCGTTCCAGTGGAACATGGAGTGGCTCTTTTCGAAGCTGGATATGGCAAGGAGTAGGTTTCTTCTGGTCATGCAGGCGAAGGAGGAATCGACGGTGAGTTCGCCCTGTCCATGCAAGTGTCGCTTGATTGCGATGTTCGGAAAGTATCTTTGCTATCCCGTTTTTAATCCTTTTTTGTGGCTTTTGTATCTCCATGGTTAAGTCTCATAACAAGCGTTATCGTCTCTGGATTGCCTGCCCTACTTTGCTAACTGAGGTTGTGCAGAAACGCCGATACGAAGCAGAGACCGCAGACATGAAGAACCTGAGGCTATGCTTCCCGCCTATGGATGGGCAGGTCAACTGCATGCACTCGAAACTCATGCTCCTCTTCCATCCGAACTATCTTAGAATTGTCGTTCCTAGCGCTAATCTGGTGCCGTTTGACTGGGGTGAAGCAGGTGGTTTTATGGAGAACGTAGGTCGAAATGCGGCCCCAAGCCAGAGAAGCTCTCACTCACGTACATACAGACTGTCTTCCTTATCGATCTTCCGAAGAAATCGGAGCAGACTGCTGAGCAGTCGCAGACCCCATTTTACAAAGACCTCGTCTACTTCCTCAGGGCCTCCACGCTCCACGAGAACATCATTGCAAAGCTTGCAGGCTTTGACTTCAGCCAGACTGCACGATATGCGTTTGTCCACACGATGTAAGCTCTCTTTCATCTTTGAACGCAAATAACTGATCTGACCTGGTTACAGCGGAGGCTCCCACAGCGGTGAAGCGTGGAAGCGGACAGGGCACTGCGGTCTAGGCAGAGCCGTGAGCTCGTTAGGACTGCGGACTCAGAAGCCCCTGAATATTGATTTTGTGGTAAGACTGGCACTCCTGCATTCCACGAATTCAACTGATCAGGGGACAGACTTCCTCCGTCGGCTCTCTAACCGACGAGTTCCTGAGGTCTATATACCTCGCAGCTCAGGGTAACCTCTCTCTGTCGCCCGGTAGACACTCTTGCAAACCAAAAACATCCTAACCACATTTTTGTATAATATAGGAGACGACGGCCTAACGGAATTCGTCCTACGGACCGCGAAGACATTCCCGGCGAGAAGTCGAAGCGATCCCAAAGTGTTAATCCAGAAGAACGCCGGCGAGGAATGGAAGGACCGGTTCAACGTGTACTTTCCGTCGGAGACGACGGTGAAGCAGTCAAAAGGAGGGCCACAGGGCGCGGGCACCATCTGCCTCCAGTCGAAGTGGTACGAGGGGCCGAAGTTCCCGCGGCGGGTACTGCGGGACTGCGTCAGTCGGCGGGAGGGTCTGTTGATGCATAATAAGGTATGCATACACGTTTCAACTCTTTCCTAGCCTGGCTTGCTTACTCCTTTTTCCCAGATGCTTTTCGTCAGACCGGAAGAACCCATCTGCCTACCGGACGGTTCCAGATGCCGAGGCTGGGCGTACGTCGGGAGCGCCAATCTATCAGAGAGCGCGTGGTATGTTCCTCCCCTCCTCTAACTAGACTGTCATCAGCTTCATCTATCCTCGTACATTCATGTCATACACTTTCCTCTTCTCCCTCCACCTCTGCACGTCACCAGACCGCCAAATCCGATATTTATAAATAACAATAACAACAGGGGCCGCCTCGTCCAAGACCGCTCGACAAAAGAACCAAAGCTCAACTGCCGCAACTGGGAGTGCGGCGTCCTCGTCCCGGTCATCGAGACCGAATCTGACTCCACCGAAGCAGCAGGCAGGGGCAAACCTAACGACGCCAACATCGACATCGCGGAGATCTTCGGCGACACGGTCCCCGTGCCGATGCAGGTCCCCGGGCGTCCGTACGGGCCGGGGCTCAAGCCGTGGTATTATACGGAAAGATGGAATCTGATGAGGTGCACCGAGGATGGTTGAAATGGGACGAATGAATGGTCGGGATAGATAGGTCTGCGTCTCGGGTTCTTTTTTTTCCTTTTTGTTTACATGTCTCCGTTGCTTTGGGTAACTTATTTCTGGTACCCTCGCTCTTTCTAATAATAAAATAGTAGTAACAAGAACGACTTGGCATTGGAAGCAAGCAAACAGGCAGGAAAGAGAAAGAGGGGAAGAAAGAAAGAAAAAGGGTAACTCGGCCAGTTTGCATGGGATGGGATGGGAATTGGGTTCGATATGATAGGTACTTGAGGTACATACCTAGGCAGATAGGCAGTAAAGCAGGTCGTCACTAAGGATATATACATACCCACATCCTCCAGCGGATATCGGCATCGCTATCAACATGTTGACTTTTTTTTCCTTCCAAATCAATCCAATAATGTACTGTATACAATTGATTGGGCGGTCGTAGACCCATCCTCTATATCTGTCTATCTCTATCCATCCATCTGTCTATACTATATCTATCTCCCGCTTCCCCTCCGCTCTGCTTCGCTTCCCTGCATAGATAGAGAGATAGATAGATATCTAGGTCCGCCGCAGAGTCCCTTAGATATACATGTATTTATACGCCCTGAATCCCGGATCCAGTCCGGAAGACCAAAACCAAAACCAAGACTAAGACCGTTAACGAACAACGGATGTATGATTATGAGTATGAGTATGAGTACGGACAGACCGTCAAGCGACAAAGGACTAGGACTAGAACTCTGCGGTGAAAATGACATAAACCTCATATAAGATGAAGGTCGAAGGAAGAAGGAAGGGAAAAAAAAAAATGAAATGAAATCAGTGAGGTTTTTTTCCCCTACTAGCTACTAGCTAGATTTATAGAATAGTCAGGTTCAGGTCAGGTCATTGGGGCAAGTAGGGGGTAGGGTAAGGTTGTCAAAAGGTCTGTACACAGTATATACTGTAGTACTATTGAATCTGAGCAATCTCTGACCATTGCTAAGAGGCCAGTTGGAGGATATACAACCTCAATGTCATACCATTTGCTTGGCTATTGACTTTGCTTAGATTGTCTCTATGAGTATGAAGTGAAGCAACTGTGGAATTCAATATTCTGAAGATATAAAAACCTGCTCACAGCCAATATAATGCTCTATTTCTTGTACATCACCTTCCTGTATATAGGACTAGATTAGTCAATCAAATCTTATTTCTGGAGTTCACCCTCTGCTAGCATAGCATAACCTCCTACATGTACAGGTACAGTACAAGGGAGGGAGAAATAGAGGGGAGGGAGGGGGAACTCAACAATAAATAACTAAATATACGACCTACACTACACGTATGTATGTACATACGTACATATACACTGACCGCCCTGTCTGTATGTACATATGTTACGGTATGTCTGTAGGCTTTCCGTCTTCCGTTCTCTGTAGTCCAGTTTCCTGTTCCTGTTCTTTCCTCATCATCGTCCTCCGTCGCTTGCTTCGCTAGGTGATAATATAGATAAGTACTAAGGTAAGATAAGGGAAATAGCTAGCTAGACGTTCAATTATTATAAAACAATCCCGTTGAGAGAAGGCGTCCCGGAGTCAACTCTCTATTTGTTTTATATATGTAATTCTTCACTATCTACTTTTTATTTTTCCTTTGTTTTATTTTCCATTCATTTCGTTGTTCCAGACATTATTCTATTCTATTCGTATCTATCTATTCATCTAATCTATCTTCGTTTCTACCTAAGTTCGTAATAGAATAAGTAGATAATTACGCTAGCTAAGCTAGCGACAGTATGTGCCTGCTGCTAATTCTATCTATCCATCTATTAGATTAAACCCCGAATGATGTACGCCCGGGTTATCTTGTCTCGTGTGCTAGGATGGAATCCTCGATAATCTCGATATCAAGATGAACTGCGGAAGAAAAAAAAAAGTAATTGCCCGGGAAAACGATCGTGAACCCGTGAACATAACTTGCAAAACGAAAATAAAGGGTATTTCCCGGAAGAGACGTATATTCCCGTAGCTCCTCACTCCGTAAGTATGGCGTTGCAATTGTGCAAAGATCACGAGATGAAATATAAAAAATAAAAACTGAACCTTTTTAACGGACAGGTTCAGCGTTAATTTCTGGTGCGGAAACCCAGCACAAGGGTTTCTTCACGCAGAATCACCCTTCTTGCCAACCAACCGCGAGACAGCGCCTTTGGCAGCATCGATCAGCTTGCCCGCCGTGCCGAAGACGAAGCCGAACCCGAACGTCCAGCGGCGCACACGCACGGTGTAGGTGAAGAAGTACACCAGCATGTAGTTGATGATGACGAAGGCGAGGAAGATGCCGAAGCACTTCCACTTGTCGTCGTCGTGGACGTTGAGCGTGTGCATGTACTCCCGCCCGTCGCGGTACGGGCAGTAGCTGCAGTCCGAGGTCGCGTCCGGGTTGACCAGGTAGCCCGCGCGGGCGATGTTGGCGACGAAGTTGCCCGCGTACTGGCCGCAGGTCTGGCCCGGCGGGGGGTTGAAGTGCGCCGCCTCGACGGGGGAGCACTCGACCTTGGTAGAGGGGAGGATGCTGGAGAACACGCCGCGCAGCCACCAGGTCATCGGGTTGACGTAGTACATCCAGTACTTCCAGAACGCGGGGTATGCGCTGTAAGGGCGGACGACACCGTTGAAGAGGTTGACCATGACGAAGAAGAAGGGGAGGACCTGTGAGGCGTTAGGTCATCATCTCTGGGAATTTACCGTGCGAGATGAGAAGGCCGCTTACGTTGGAGATAACGGTGAACGACGGCGCGAACGCGCAGATCCACTGGCCCCAGCTTGCCTGGAACAGGAAGAAGAGCACAGTCATAAGGAACACATATCCGGCAGAGCTGGAATCGGTTGGAAGGCCAACTGGATAGTACCAGAGGAGCCAGTAGACAAGAGCAGTGACGATGGCCGCAGGGATCTCGCAGATTACATTTGCCGTGCAGAATGCGACCCATCCATAGATGCGACTTGGGTATTCGCGCGCCTCCCACAGAGCGCGGTTCATGTAGAACTTGGGCACGACGCTGTTCACAATCGTGGGAGGGAGCATTATGATCAGGAAAACGGAGAACATACGGTTCTGCATGCTGGAGACCGAGTTTCCGAGCATCCAGAAGGTCTACACACATCAGTCAGCGAATACCGTGAGCATATAAGCGTGATATACTTACAAATCCGTTGAAGATTCCGATGATCACACTGACGAAGAGCTTTCCGTAATAGTACGAAGGATCTCTCCAGTAGTGCAGGAAAAGCCTCTTCGTGAGCAGAGCGGTCTGCAGCGAGACGGGAGCAGCGTATTCGTACTGCTCTCCCAATTCGGGGGGCGGCAGCTTGCTGCGCTCTTCCTTGATGCGCTGGATCTCCTCCAGGAGCCGGCGGTTCTCCTCGGAGTTTCTCCATTCCTCGTTCCAGTCCACGGTTTTGCCGTCTCTCTTCCCACCCTTGGCAGCGGTCTCCAGGATGAATTCGGCAACATTCTTCCCGGGAGGACAGACAAAACCACGGTCGGCGAAATATTTCATCACCACGGAGCCGTCCTTGCCGACAGGGCCGAAGTAGAAGGTGTTCCCGCCTGGGTTCAACGCCAAGATCATGTCGAACTGCTGGATGAGCATCGAGGAAGGCTGATGGATCGTGCAGACGATTGCTTGGCCTGCTTGGGCGAGTTTCTTCAGGAACCTCACGATGGAGAATGCGGCCTGGCTGTCGAGTCCACTGGTAGGTTCGTCGAGGAAGAGAAGAAGGTTCGGTCTCGCTGCCAGTTCAACGGCAATCGTTACCCGCTTCTTCTGTTCCACGCCAAGCGAACTGATTATTGCGTCCTGAATGTCTCCAAGCTCCAGCAGCTCGATAATCTTGTTGACGTAGTCGAGCTTCTCCTGTCGTGGAATATGCCTCTCCTGCCGCAGGAGCGCGGAGAACTCCAGCGCTTCGCGGATCGTAGCCGTCCCATCATGGAGATCCATTTGCTCACAGAAACCCGTTCCTCGCTGGAAATCTGGCCCAAGCGGGCGCCCGTCCACAAGCATCTCTCCGGACACCACACCAACCTTCTGACGCTGGGCCAAGGTATTGAGCAGTGTTGTCTTGCCTGCTCCCGAGGCACCCATCAGGGCAATCATGAGACCGGGTTTAGCGTATCCGTTGACACCATTCAGGATCTTCTTCGTCCCGTTTCCGTAAGGCACCGTGTATTCGAGGTTGGACCATGTAAATATCCGCTCGCTGGTGCTGAGGCTCTTCAAAGCTCCGTTACCTTCGGAAGACGGCGGACCGCCGCTGGACACGCTAGTGCTATCTCCGATCTGTTTCAGCTTTTCTTCGTCGTTTATCTTGTGGCTTTCTTTAGCGAGCTTCTCCGTGCGTCGAGACCGCTTGAAGACCAATGCTCCGCCTCCGCCTCTCACAAAGGAGAGCTTTTCGGTGGCGATCACAGTGATCAAAATATAGAGCACGGTAAAAGCGATGACCACGCCAAAGTTGCGCCACAGGTGGTGCCTCGTACTAGTAATCGTAAGCACGGGAATCATTTCCGTTATGACCTGCTGACACTTACAATTGGAATGTGTCCTGAAGATATGCGGCTCCCGAAACGTCAGTGCTCCCCAGTCGCGAACCCGGTAGAGAACAGCCTTGGTAGGCTGGATCCACGCCAGGGCCCTGAGGAACAAGCTGCGATGGGGAACATGGCATTACGCGATTAGAGAACTCGTTTGACAGGACTGCCTCGTAAGAATACGAGATTGGGTTGATATAGTACAGCCAGCCAAACCAAATTGAGTCATGCAGCATGGCGGGTTTCGGGATGACCTGCAGATTATCAGCTCAAAGTTCAGTAAAAATGTAGGACGAAACACTTACATATCCGACGAATATGACCAGGATATTCAGGGCTTTGTAACAGAAAGAGAAGTCAGCATCTAGATCGACAGTTAACTGCAAAGATATGGACTTACCAATTCCACTAAACCGAACAGCGTCATCAATGGTCGGGGAAAGAGAAGCAAACATCCTGTACATCGACGTGATACAGAACGTAGTCGTATAGACGAACAGGGCATAGATGAAGAATTTCGACGCGTCGACGTCCAGTCCTGTCATGAAGTAGACAATGAGGGTGAAGATGACGACCATCGTGAAGATGACAGGAAAATCGACGACGACGCGAGCGATAGCCACCGCGGAGGGCCGATAGAAAGCATAGTCTTTGTGCCGTTGAATTATGGCCCTCCCGGATACCGCAGGCATCAGTTCCGTCAACTGCAACCAGCCGAGGAAGAGAATCGAAAAGAACAGTGTACCGCCTCGGCTGAAGGCTCCGCTGGTGTCGAGCGACTGCCCATAGAACATGGAACTCACAATGAGCGCGTTGGCGATGATGATGAAGAACTTGGTATACAGAGAGGTTTTGTCTCCCCAGAAGAGCCAGAGTTGTCTCTTCGTGCACGCTGCGACTTGTCGGGCAAACGAGACGGTGTAGCTGGATTTCTTGGAAACCGTCTTGCTCTTGGCTGGACGAGAGTTAGCGGATTCGCCAGATATAGACGACAGATCAAGCCACTCACATTGACCAACAGTTTCTTGGAAGCGACGAGTATCAGCTCTGTCTGTATCCTGGAGCCGCTTCTCGTATGCGTAGATGTCGTCCCACAGGCGCTTATATGCGTCGCTCTTCCTGAAGGCCTCTTCGAGCTCCTCCGGAGTCTTGGGAGTGGAAGCCTCGCGTCCCGGTTGGAACTGACGGGCATTAGGATCGCAGATCGAGGTAAGGAAGTCAGCAGTTGTCCTGCGGGTAAGTTAGTGGGAGCCGTATTCTCGCACTGTAAATAAGAAGACTTACGACTGCGGTGGGCAGTAGAAGCCAAGGTCCACGAAGTATTGTTTGGCTTCGTTCGCAGGCCCTTGATAAAGCATACGTCCAGAGTCGATGACCAAAACCTTGTCCATGAGCTCATATATGGACTCTCCGGCCTGGTACAAAGTCACAAACGTTGTCCGCTTGCAGACATCCGTCATGATACGGAGAGACTTGGCGTAGTCAAGTGCCGTGCTGGCATCCAGACCTCTCGTCGAGTTGTCCCAGCACACCACCGTGGACTTGGTAGCCAACGTTTCGGCAATGCTGACTCGCTTTCTCTCTCCGCCAGAGACACCCCGGATGTACTCGTTGCCGACCAGCGTGTTCTTCGTGTGGCTGATGCCAAACATCTTCAGCAGCGCATCAATGACAATCGGAATGCTGGCTTTGTCACGCCTTGTTGTCTTGTTCATGAGGGAGAACTTCAACGTCTGCCAGACCGTGAGGGAGGGGAAATGCTGATCGTCTTCGGGATTGTAATTGACTTCGCCGCGGAAGTGCTTGTGCTGCTCCTCGGCTGGAATTCCGCCGTAGCTGACTTCGCCCAAGACCTCAGCAAATGCTGCACGGTCGTTCGCAATGGCTTTGAGGAACGTCGTGCAGCCTGCCCCCGGTCTGCCGAGAACAAGCATCATCTCCCCGTCTCTGACAACGCCGCTGAAATCGTGGATCAAGTCCCTCGTTGGCGGTCTCTTGCCAAAATGAAGCGCCGGAAAGAGACGCTGCAACAGACGGTACAGATCGGGTCCGAACGTCCCGATGACCGCATCGGGGAGGGTCTTCACGAAAGACGCAGACGACTCCACGCCTCTGACCGTCAGATTCTTCCAGACAACGCCCACCCTCTTGGCTGCTTCACCGGCCGTCGTTCTGCGTTCGAGATGGCCACTCGCCAAGAAATCGCTGAGGTCGAAATCGCCACTGTACTCGGTCTCCTCGGACTCCTCGTCCGCCTCCTTCTGGTCCTTGAGATCGGCCGTTGTCGATCGGAACCGCCGTGCACTCCTTGTCGCTGACCGTGACCTCTGCAGACTGAGCCGCGTCAACTCCCGCCTCATCTCCTCGAAATCCTCCATCGCGCCGCGGCGGGACACGGGTTCGCCCTGCTCTTGCTCCCCCCAGCGGCCGTCCAGACTGACCTCTTCGGGGCTCGCAATCGTCGATCCGGCAGCGGACTCTGGGCCGGGAGCCTGGGGCTCCCCCTCGCCGGGTGGCTTGCGATGCAGTGCCTCAGGTTCACCCGGTATCGCAGCCATGTTGTCGACTTTTGCAACGAGCGGACGGCCTGGACTGCGACAGAGGGTGCGGCGGGCTGCCAGATATTAAGTAGCTTGTCGCAAAAGCACGGTCTCTGCGGAGGTGCCGCAGGCTGGCGTGTTGGAGAGGATCCACAGAATCCGATTAGAAACGGAAAGAATGGAAACAAAAGGGAGACGATCTATGGGCCGTTGGACGGGGAGGCTCGACCCTGGAAGATGATTGGAAACATGGGAAGTAGCCTAAGTGCACGACGCCATTGTCCGGCGTTTTGATTAGAAATCGACCCAGGAACAGGCCAGGAAAAGATCGGTGAACACGAGGGGGCCGACAAGGGAGACAGGCAGGGGATAGCACCCATCGACCATGATTGCATCATGGGGTTTCAGACAAGCACAGGCAATCATCTTCCACCGCGGCGGGCAGAGGTGGCTCTGGATTTGTCAGATGGTGAAGCTCCCAGCTTCACGGTGATGATAGCATCTCTCCCACGTCAGGACCCGAGTAAGCCACCTGCAGCACGCGGTGGGGCCGGCCGACGAGGAACGCTGCCCAAGAAAAACCCCAAGTGGACCTGGAACTGGCTGATCTGGACGAAGACGACGAATGGAGCGATGGCAGAGCTTCTCGTCGAGGTTGATCCGCGGCGCTGCTGGGGATCGCGATGGAGCCGGAGATACCCCTCGGGGATAAGGGCTCCGCTCCAGCCGGCCGCTCCACATCCTTAATGCTTCTCGACTCCCCTTTCGGGACGCCGCTCGGATTTTGCGCGCTTAAAGAACGCCGTTCGCACCGTGCCAGTGCAGGAAGCGCAGAGAATCTTTGCGGTAGAGGGCAGACGGTGTCAGCTCTCGGGTCCAGGACTGACTCACGATGGGGCCGCCAGCAAATCGCTTAGATCAGAATTACATTACTCATTGGCCGCCGTCCGCGCAAGTGGTCTCCGCACGTCGGCGTCCCAAACGGGTAATTCCTATCTCCACGATCTCGTCTGCTCCCTCGTCACCGCTCAGGAGGTGGAAGCTCGGACTCGACGATCCTGGTTATCTTGCTGTCTTGTACGGGCCTGGAACATTCGGTGAATCTCTTTTTTCCTCTCTGATTTGCCGTGGATACCGCTCCCTGCTGCGCAAGCATTTGATCTCTGAAAGGAGAGCCGTCTACGGAGCACACTTCCTGGGAATATTCCGATTGGTGCCGCGTGGTGTTCTGAGCTACTCCGTGCATAGATACGGCGCATTATTAATACCCTTGCTGATAAGCGGCGACCGTTGACGCACATCCCTTTTGCTTGGTCAACAATGTTTTCGACTCGAGCATATATTGTCCTTTTGATATCTCCCCTCGAAACGCAAGGACTCCCCTTATGAAGCACAACTGGATCGTCTCGGGATGTCTGGCATTCCCAGGGGCCACGACGAGCAGGGATCCTGACATGGGGACCTCCTACCCCGGAAATTGGAGCTTGTTGGGAAGTACAGGGGTTCCCCGGTCCTTATGGCCGTCTATTACTCCGTATATCCGAGAGCTCAGGCCTGCGTCTGGTATCCGAGCGATTGTTCTCTTCTTCGGTCAATGATTCCTTTACTCCCTGATTCCCTGTCGACTTCTTGCTGGCCCTCACGGCTGTTTCACCTGCCATCCCTGACACCACTCCATCCACTCGTGCAAGCACGAGTTTGCTAAAATCCCAGAGTGTATGAGACTGCGAAATGCGTGTCTCCTGTCAACCATGCTTTGCAATGGACCGGGCTCCCATTCGCACGAGCCATCGCATATCTTCCGATATCAATTCGCCAAGCAGCTGACAAATCGACTAGTCGATAACCATGAACACCGACTCATGGCTAAGATTTACAATGGTATTTGATTGTTTTTGGTCCCTCAACGTTTCCGTCCCCTGATGGACCCGGATTGATGAGGACATTCCTTGCCGAAGGAATAAAAAAAAGCCTCTACTGTACATTGACTGGTATGTATCTTAATGCTCTCAATTCCTGATCCCCTCCCCCCAAATCCCTTGTGATGAAACTTAGTTTAGTCTTCAGAGCTTGTGCATCGAAAAGCAGAGATCTCGATGTCACGGGTTCTATAAATTTAATTCAGTAGTAGCAATATATACAAATACCGACTAAAATACTCATTTGCTTTGTTTTCCCATCTAGCCAATTTACCAGCATCTCCTGGCAATAGCGAGAATTATTGTATATTTGTAATGTACCTACATACACGGATCCTTATTAGATGCAGTTGTAACGTTGGTTGCAGTGTGGACGAGGACGTGATTTAGGACAAAGCGCAGCTGAAAGAGAACGCATTCAAAAGTCAAGTCACATTCTCATCTTCTAGATGGGTCTTAATAATATTTCAACAATCAGGTATAGAGACTGAGATATCTGACACGTAAATTTGTGTAAGCTGAAGGGACCAGAATTTACGGTGAGGATCTGCTATGACAGCTGATAGAGAGGGCATGGGAACCAAACAAGAAACATATATGAGTTAACACAAATTCCAACATACACTGGAACATGTATCTTAGAATTGGCAGTTGCAAGCAGTCAGCTAAACTACCTGCCTACATTAATAATATTTAATCAATAGCTTCTCATAACCCCCTCTGATTATCATCATGAATCCAGGTTAACATCCACATAGAGCCTTTTATCTATAACAAACCCTATATCACCCTCTCCAACCTAAAGTAAACCTCCCTCTCCTCTAGGTCCCTGGTGCGTGCTCCTTATAAGAATCTTGACCTTTTCCTCGCCCCAACTTTTCTACCTGCATTGAGTCTGGGCTTTATGATCTCTGTTCTCTCCTCGACCTTTCTCACTGAATATTACATGGATATCTACCTCCTGCTCTGGACTGGTCTGGTTCTGGTCCTGAGAGATATCTGTACTCTCGTCTACTATCTATCTCCAATCCGATGAGCCCCTGTGAGGTTTTCTCTTGCTATGCTATTGCATATGTATCCAAAAGACAAAGTAGGAAAAGAACCAGTGTCTACTGGACATGCAAGCACGGTATTACCTACCCTTGTATGTCTTACATTAGGTATTCAGGTACAGCAGTAGGACAGTGTACCCTGACCTAATAGCACATATCCCGGTTTTATCCGCCTATATACCTCCCTGACTTAAACCTTAAGATTAGATAGGGCCAGGGAGACAGAAAGAAGGGGGGAGAGAGAGTGTGTGTGTCTGTTTGTGCACTTTATTATTTCACTTTCCATCCTCACTCCCACTACCTAGATCCACTAGGTAAGTAAACTTAAGATCTTTTTAAGGTTAGGTAGGCAAGCGGGAGAAAAAAAAAGAGGCTTTGTGGAGCCTCTTGCTTGTTTTTCTATCTTTATCCCTCCCGCTAAATTTAAGCTTATTTTGTTACAAACAAGCTCTGCACCAGTACAAGATGTAGGCAAAGCCTAGAAGACTAGAATGGATAGAGCAAAATCTACTTACACCAATTTCGATATTAGTACTGTACAGTATATATTCTGTCCAGCACACACGATTGTTAAGAACTGCTAAATGATCAAATGCCACATTCTAGAAATCTACATACGTGCTGTCGCACATGTCATTGTGTATTGGAGCGTTCTGTATAATCTAGTTCTCTGTGCTCGCCCAGCAGATTACCTACCTAAGGTAGCTTCACAACTTACCCTACCCTTCTTCAACAGGATGAAGATTTGAGCTTTGTCATTATCACAGAGTACGGAGGTACTTATTGTACTGGGGTATTTCACCGAGGCGAGTTTCAAGGCAAGCTCTTGGCGAATACTCCACTTCTTTAGGCAATATCACTTCCTACACAGGGGACAATCATCATCATCTTTGTGTGTGCCTTTACCTCGAACGTGGAGAGAGTGTGTGCTCAGGAGGGTCTTCGCTGGGTATACAACAGGCCCAGGTGTCCTCCAGTTTGTGACTTGTATTCATCTTTATCCTAGTCCTAGATAATGTGAATCAGGAGCTTTACGATTCGAGTTATTATCTTTATCTTTTCGGAGCCTGCTTACAGTTGCATCTCCATTCATCTAACCTTCTTATCCTTCAGCTGGCCTCCTACAACGAGGCTTCGTAAAATACGTCAGTTTATTATTATTACATTCAACATCTTCAAACAATGCTTTGCTATGTGTGAGTTCCTTGTTAGGACTTGGAGCTATTTGATGAATCCTGGTCCTTGCTGGGATACATTACAGCAGGCCTAGCTGACACACTCTCTCAATAAGCTTATTTCTTCTTATCTGTGAGTGATTCGTTGTGTGTGTATGTATATGTTGGGATCGATCTTTTTCTTATTTTTTTCTTTATTGCCATTTGCTTTCTTTTCTTCCAAGTCACTATCTTGCCAATATTCTTGCTTGAATACTCCTCTCCTTTCCTCTTCAGCTAGCTTCCCTACATATGAGCTTACTTATTTAGAAGATTGCGCCAATGCAGCGGCAGTAAAGAGTACCATGTAAGTCTACAGAGTTATATACATACTCCATACTCCAAATCATACTCCGCGCAGAAAGAGAGAGATGCCCAGTGTTATGTCTCAGAAACAATAGGACCCGAGGATATCATCATTACCTACCTAAGGTAGAGTCATTGCCTACCTAGAGCAAGCAACCAACCATTCGGCTGTTTTGGCGCGTATGAGTGAGACAGATGATGTTATCATCATCCTCATCAACATACCTACCGGAGCAGAGTAAGTACTACGTAAGCGGGTAAGCCGACGTCAGCGCAGCGCAGTGCCACCCTCGCGTGTTTGCGTTCACGAATCACCGTCTGTCAACTTGGCTGGCTGATTAAGATTTATTACATAAACCGCACTCATAATAATATAATACAGGTATGATGTTTTTATATTAATATGAGATCAGTGCCTATCCATCACTCCCAATAATAATAATAATATAATCTATCCAAGTTGTGTTTCAGTTAGCCAAGCACCTGAGCAATTAGTAATAATAAGTGGGAGAAAAAGGATGGGGGGTTCTGTCTACCATGCTATTATCTATACTATTATGATTTTATATTACTTGTCAATTCAGGCAAATGACTGCTGGTGGTTATTTTATCACAGGCAATAATAATACTATGCTTTGTACGTATGTACTGTACACACTACTGCAGTAATATAGTTAAATGTAAGGGTTTTTAGGCAGTGCAGGACTAGATTTTTTTTTTCCACTCCCGTATGTCCAGGAGTACAGTACATATCCCAGGCATAGTTGGTATATACCTGTACCTAACCTCAGCTAAGTACTGTACATGTAATCTATAGATAGTATTGAGAACAGATAGTGCTGGAGATGTCTTCAGTATAAGTAGGTACTGTACTAGTCAGTCATCGCCACTCCCAACTACAGTTACACAGTTAGTAATAGTAATCATTGTTAGATCTCACATCCCATCACACCACATCACATGCGCCAGAGTTGCCCCACGTCATCATAAGATCATACCTTGTTGTCGGGTTCCTGTTTGTCCCCCACAATGCCTCTCTCATTCATATCAGGAGTCTTTTGTTCTTTCTTTCTCTTCTCATATATAGGTAGCTCTGGGTCTGGTCTGGCGCCCGGGGGTTTGGTCCACTTCCATCAACGCTAACCTAGCCCAGCTACAGCTACTACCTAGGACATTCATTACCTTCCTCCACCTGATGTGATGCAAGGTACCCTACTTAGTAGGTACCGCCAGCGTAATACAACTTACTAATTAAGTAAGTAAGCAGTACCAGTAGGAGTAGTAGAACAGACTGGTCAGATCAGGACCTTCTAGAAAGCAATCTCTGCTCTGTCTTTAGCTCTCTGGCAGTCCTTCCTGACCTATGTATGTACATCCTACATACATAGTGTATCAAGTGTACTGCGCAGTACAGAGTACAGACCAAATGTGGTAATAAAAGAATAAGAATAATGATAACAAGGCGATGACAAGCCAGAACCCCCCCCCCCCCCCCCCCCCCCCCCCCCCCTCCGCTTCACTCAGCTTTGACATTAAATCCATATACATATATACAGGAACAGGGGTGGCGGCGCGCGCACGCGCGCCGCTGCAATGTTGCAATACAGATAACTACTGCCTCATGCTACTGCAGGTCATAAATCTATCATATTCAATGGGCTATATTGAATTCTTGCCAGTTGGTAAAATTTTTATAAAATGACTTGAAGCTGAAAGAATCTCCAAAAGATACAGTTAAGGGATCCTAGAAGGGGTTCTAGAAGGGGTCAGTCATAGTACTACTACTGTAGGAACTGGGTGCCAAGTCAGTTGCACAGCTGGCAAATATGGGCAACCCTAGCACTCATCCTGCGCCAGTGGTACCTACTGGCCACCGGAGCTTCCTGCAGGCGGTGAGGCAAACCGACCAATCAGCACGCGAATAAATGCAGGATAGTGTACGGACACATGGAGCGCAGGATACATCGGTTAGATATATAGATAGATACATAGCTTTATACCTCCTCCATAGATCTCCCCTCTTCTCTCTATTCCTCTTCAAGCAGTCATTAACCGTCAAGTAAGAGGCTCCCCACTTATGATGACAGGCAAGTGGCGGACCATCCCATGATCCATTTTGATATCCTTTCCTTGCCTGATCGATTGATTGATTCCTGGTCTTAGCCTCTTAAGACTTAATTTTCCTCCTCGCCTGCCTGCCCCCCTTTTTGTGTCCAGTACAGTACAATAGTATCACATGATCAACCTCATGATCTATTATATAATTAGGTCTTTCTTTAAAAGGAACTTGCAAGAAGAGCAGAGAGCAGAGAAGATGATGTAACTACAGGCCTAGATGACTAGACCAAAAGGGGTCGTTGGGTTTATCTTGAAAACAGAAAACAAGGGGGTGAGCAATATAATCGTGAGAATAAGCCTGTGTTACTAGCAGTGCCTATATGCCAGGTTGCTATGTGAGTCGACCACGAGGGTCGGAATCTGTCTGAAGGGAGTGTCTTTATATACATGCTGCTCATCCTGGGTTCCTGGGGGTCATAGAATGGGATCATAGCCTTGGATCATGGGCTTGGATCATAGGGTTGGATCGTGGAGTTGGATCATAGAATTGGATCGTAGACGAT
>ENA-UOWK01000545-UOWK01000545.1-bioreactor-metagenome-genome-assembly--contig:-NODE-545-length-18592-cov-21.763878_pt1 | contig 18592 bp, 18 predicted proteins | sample MGYA00238157_ERZ761612 | MGnify/ENA primary metagenome ERZ761612 (study PRJEB28901, sample SAMN06268035) | bioreactor metagenome | isolation source: Joint BioEnergy Institute, California, USA... | reverse complement strand
CTGCACCGGGTGATCATCGTCAGCGACCCGCTGCACATGGCCCGCGCGCTGCGCCTGAGCCGCGCGGTGGGCATCGAGGCGCTGGCCTCCTCCACCCCCAGCACGCGGTTCCGCAGCTTCCACACCAGCTGGCGCTTCCTCGTGCAGGAAATCTATTTCTTCCACCGCGATCTGTTCGTGCAGCTCACGCGCTGATCGGCTTTCCGCAGGAACCGCCATGTCCGACCGTACCGCCACGCAGGCCCTGATCGAACGCTATTACGCCGCCTTCAATGCCGGCGATTGGGACGCCATGCTGGCGTGCCTGTCCGAGGAGGTGGCGCACGACCTCAACCAGGGCGGGCGGGAAACCGGCAAGGCCGCCTTCGCCGCGTTCCTGCAGCGCATGCAGGCCAGTTACCGCGAGCAGCTGCACCACGTGCAGGTGTTCGCTGCCGACGATGGCTGCCGCGCCGCGGCCGAATACGAAGTCCACGGTGAGTACCACCACACCGATGCCGGTCTGCCCGAAGCGCGCGGACAGCGCTATGTGCTGCCCGGCGGCGCGTTCTTCAGCGTGGCAGACGGCCGCATCACCCGGGTCAGCAACTACTACAACCTGCAGGACTGGATCGACCAGGTCAGCCGCTGAGCGGGGGCCGCCGCCGCTCAGGGCGTGCGGCGGCGGATCGGAATGGCCGACACCGGCATCGCGGCGATGTCCTGGCCCTGTTCGCGGATGGGCGCACCCGGTTCGGGCGCCCACGCATGGGCGTAGATGACATCCCAACTGCTGGGCAGCTTGCCGTCGGCCCGGCGCAGCGGCTCGTACGCGGCGGCGGCGGCCTGGAAACGGCCACGGCCGGTCAGGGTGCGGCGGCGGTCCACCCGCGCATTCGTCGCCCCCATCGCCTGCAGTTCGCGCATCAGTGCCGGCAGGTCCTCGTAGGTGAGCGTGAACAGGTCGCGGTCCAGCACCGGGTCGCGGAAGCCGGCCATCATCAGCGCATCACCCACCTGGGCGATGGGCGCGAAGCGGCACACGTGGGCCACGTGGTCATCGCGCGCGAACGCCTCATCCAGTTCCAGCAGCGTGTCCGGGCCGAAGCTGGAGCACACCAGCAGCCCGCCCGGCCTGAGCACGCGGCGGAACCCGGCCAGCACCGCCGGCAGGTCGTCCACCCACTGCAGGCACAGGTTGCTGAAGATCACATCCACGCTGTTGTCGGCCAGCGGCAGCGCAGCGGCGTCGGCGGCCACGCGGTGGAACGGCTTCCACCAGCCACTCTGGCGCCTGGCCTGCTGCAGCATCGGCAGGGCCACATCCAGTGCGATCACCTGCGCCTTGGGCCAGCGCTTCTTCATCAGCGCGGCGGCATGGCCGGTACCGGTGCCCACATCCAGCACCACCTGCGGCGTGCGTGCCTCCAGGTAGTCCAGCGATTCCATCAGGCGCTGCTGCACCTCGCGCTGCAGCGCGGCGGCGGCGTCGTAACCGGGGGCGGCACGCGCGAACGCACGGCGTACATGGCGGGGGTCGAAACGGGACATTGCAGGGCTCTCGTCAGAACGTACCCGGGTAGGCGCCGCCGTCGATCAGCAGGTTCTGCCCGGTGAGGTAGCCGGCCTGTGCGCTGCACAGGAAGGCGCAGGCGGCACCGAACTCGTCGGGGTGACCGAAGCGGCCGGCGGGAATGCTGTTTTTCCTGTGCTCGGCCATCGCCTCGGCGTCGCCATCGCGCTGGGCGGCGAGGAAGGCGAGCGTGCCGCGCAGGCGGTCGGTGTCGAACTGGCCCGGCAGCAGGTTGTTGATCGTGACGTTAGCCGCCACCGTGCGCCGCGCCAGCCCGGCCACGAAGCCGGTCAGCCCGGAGCGGGCCCCGTTGGACAGCGCCAGGATGTCGATGGGCGCCTTCACCGCCGAGGAGGTGATGTTGACGATGCGGCCGAAGCCGCGCTCGATCATGCCGTCCACGGTGGCCCGGATCAGTGCGATCGGTGCCAGCATGTTGGCATCCAGTGCGGCGATCCAGTCCTCGCGCTCGAAGCTGCGGAAATCGCCGGCCGGCGGCCCGCCGGCGTTGGTCACCAGGATATCCACCTGCGGGCACGCCGCCAGTGCGGCCTCGCGGCCCTGCACGGTGGTGACATCGGCCGCCACGGCGACGACCTGGCCGGCGCCGGGTACGGCCCGCAGCGCGTCAGCGGCCTGCTGCAGCGCAGCCTCGCCGCGGGCCACGATCACCACGTGGGCGCCCTCGGCGGCCAGCGCGCGCGCGCAGCCCAGTCCCAGCCCTTTGCTCGCCCCGCAGACCAGCGCCCAGCGCCCGGCAATGCCCAGATCCATGTATCAGCCCCGTGGTGGCAACGAAGCCATCATTGTCCGCCATCCGCCGGTGACAGTCCGGCAACGAACTGTTGCAGCGCTGCCGCCACCGCCTCGGCATGGCCCAGGAACGGCGCGTGCCCGCCGTGCGCGATCGTCAGCATCTGCGCGGCCGGCGCCAGCGCGGCCGCAGCCTGCATGGCCGCCGGCGGCACCAGCCGGTCGCGCTGGCCGGCCATCCACAGGCTGGGCCGGGCCAGCCCGGGCAGGCTGCCGCGCAGGTCGGTGCGGGTGAGCAGGTGCAGCGTCTGCTGCAGCGCCACGGGCGGCGGCGCACCGGCATCGATCAGCCGCTGCCGCAGCCCGCGCAGCGCCGTTGCCGGCGCGCCCTGGGGGTCGGTGCCCAGCATGTCCAGCGCCAGGAAGCGGTCCACCGTGGTGGCGAACGCCGTGGCCAGGTCGGTACCGAACTGTTCCAGCACCGTCTCCTCCATCCCGTGCGGCCACTCCGGCGCACGTACGAAGCGTGGGGTGGAGGCGATCATCGCCAGCCCGCGCACCTTGGGCAGCGTGGCCGCCGCATGCAGCGCGAACAGCCCGCCCAGTGACCAGCCGCACCACACCGCAGGCGGCGTGGCGGCAGCGATCGCGTTGACCACGAACGGCAGCCGCAGCGGGGTCGTGTCCCCGCGGCTGCCGCCATGGCCCGGCAGGTCCACCACATGCAGCGTGCAGTGCGCGGCCAGCTGCTGCACCAGCGGCTCGAACACCGCACCCTGCAGCGCCCAGCCATGGATCAGCACCAGGTCCGGCCCCTGGCCGACGACATCGATCCGCATGGCGTATCAGGCGCTCAGCGGCACGGCCACGGTGCGCGCGGTGCGATCGCGGGCGATCGCCAGCGCTTCCACCAGCGCCAGCACCTGCTCGGCACTGTGCAGCGCGGACAGGGTGATGCGCAGCTGCGGTGCGGCATCGGCGGGCGTGGCCGCCACCCACAGGCCGGCCTGCTGCACGTCCAACGCGATCGCCAGCGCCTGCTCCGCGCTGTCGCACGGCAGCGGCTGCAGCGGCATTTCGGCCGCCGACAGGGCCAGCCCATGGCGCCGCGCGCTGCCGCGGAACAGCGCGATCAGTTCAGTGAGTTTTTCGCGCCGCCAGTCCTCGCGGCGCGCCAGCCGCACCGCCTCCAGCGCGGCGGCAGCCTGCGCCGGCGGCAGGCTGGTGCCGTAACCGCCCACGCAGGCGGTGGTGATCGGCTCCAGCAGCGGGGCGGTTCCCACCAGCAGGGCACCGCTGCATCCCAGCGCGTCGCCCAGCCCGAGCACCTGCAGCGCAACCTCCGCCGTGCCCAGCCCGGCCGCGGCGACACTGCCGCGCCCCTGCTCACCCACCACGCCCACGCCGTGGGTGTCGTCCACCAGCAGCAGCGCATGCTGCAGCCGCGCCAGCAGGGCCAGCGAGCGCAGCGGCGCGGTGGCGCCATCCGCGCTGAAGACCGCTTCGGTCGCCAGCAGGGCAACGCCGTCCGGATGCGCGCGCAACTGGCGCATCGCGCCTTCGGTATCCAGGTGCGGGTAACGGCGCAGGCGTGCGCCGGCCAGCCGGGTGGCATCCGCCAGATCCCGGTGGTTGAGCGTGTCCTGCACGCACATATCGTCGTCGCCGCCCAGCAGCACCCGTTGTACCGCCAGGTGCGCCGCCGCGCGGCTTTCAAACAGCAGCGCGCGCGGATAGCCGAGCCAGTCGGCCACCTCCTGTTCCAGCGCCTCGTGCAGCACGTGGCGGCCGCCGGCGATGGCGCTTGCGCGGTCGCCCACGCCCTCACGGGCAGCGGCATCCTGCAACGCGTTGACCACGCTGAAGTGCTGCCCCAGCCCCAGGTGATCGGCGCTGGCGAAATCCACCCGTGCCCGGCCATCGACCTCCACCTGCACGCCATCGCGGCGGCCGATGCGCTGCTGCGGCAGGGCGCGCGGGGTCGCCGCCTGCAGGGCCTGGAGTCGAACGGACGGATCGGGACGGACCATGGCAGTGGGGGCGGCGACGGGGCCGCTAGGGTAGCGCGTTGACTGCAACGCTGCCCGCAGCACGGCCGGGTGCGGCACCGGCCCACCCCCAACAGGGGTGCTGGCTGACAGACCGCAGGCGGGCCTGGTACGGACACTGGCGGGCATGGAGCGCACCCATCTTCTGCAGACCCTGCACACGGCGCTGCGCCGTACCGCGCGCGGCCTGCTGCAGGAACTGCTGCCGGCCGTCTGCCTGCTCTGTGCCGAACCGGCTGCCGACCACGGCCTGTGCCCGGCGTGCTGCCTCGCGTTCCCGTGGCAGGGCCCGGCCTGCACGCGCTGTGCGTTGCCGCTGCAGGATGAAACCGCCGGCCTGTGCGGAACATGCCGTGTGTCGCCGCCGCTGCTGGACCGCTGCTGGGCCAGCATGGTCTACGCCGGGCCGGCGGCCACCCTGCTGCGGCGCTACAAGTTCCACCAGGACCTGGCGGCCGGGCGCAGCCTGGCGCGGCTGATGCAGATTGCCGCACCGCCCTGGCCGGTGCCGTGGGCGGTGGCGGTGCCCCTGCATTCCTCGCGGCTGCGCCGCCGCGGCTATGACCAGGCCGACCAGTTGCTGCGCGAACTGCGGTTGCCGCGCTGGGACGGCTTGCGCCGCGTACGCGCCACGCCGCCGCAGTCCGAACGCGGCGCGCAGGCGCGCCAGCACAACCTGGAGGGTGCCTTCGCGCTGACGGCGATGCCGCCGGCCACCGTGGTGCTGGTGGACGATGTGATGACCACCGGCAGCACGCTGCACGCGTGCGCGGCGGTGCTCCGGCAGGGCGGTTGCCGGCAGGTGCAGGCGTGGGTGTGCGCGCGGGTGCCCTGACGCGGGCGGTGAACGCCGTGTTCGCCGGCGCTGGGTATAGTCGTTGCCCCAGGCCGCGCTGGCGGCCCCATCGTGTTGGCAGGAGGTCACGGTTGATGAAACGGATGCTGTTGATGCTGGCAGCCGCTGCGCTGGTGGGCTGCAGCGGTGCATCGGCGCCGCCCCCCGCGCACACCCCCACACCACCGCACCCCAGCGTGCGCGTGGACCTGCGCGTGGTGGACCCGGATGGGCCGGTGGTGGTGCAGTGGAAAGGCGAGCGCCTTGCGCTGCGGGCGCCTGCGCTGGCCACACGGGCCGATATCGTGGATGTGAGCGTGGACCCGGGCGCGGGGTATCCGGGCATCAACTTCACCTTCAGCCCGGCGGCCGGCGAGCGCCTGGGCCGGGCCACACCCGACCTGCTGATGAAGAAGGTGGCGCTGACCGTCAATGACCAGGTACTCACCGTTGCCACGGTGAGTGGTCCGTTCGCCGATGCGCTGCAGGTGCGTGGCATGGACGCGAGCGAAGCGCAGGTGCGCGCGGTGGCGCGCTACATCACCGAAGGCGGCCCCCCGGCGGCGCTGCCGTAACGCAGGGGGCGGGCGAGACATGCAGAAAAGGCCGACCCCGTTGCAGGCAACGGCACGATCGGCCTTTCTGGAAGGGGTGACACTGAGCGTTGTTGGCGCGCCCGGAGGGATTCGAACCCCCGACCAATGGCTTCGGAAGCCACTACTCTATCCGGCTGAGCTACGGGCGCGTGGTGCAACCGCCGCGTCGTCGGCGAGGCCGGGACGGGCACCGCAGGCTGCTCGAAGCGATGCGGGACCGGCATTCTATCCGGATTCGCGCAACAAATCTCCCCCTCCGTGCAGCGCGTGCCGCGGGCGGCTGCGACAGGGGAGTATCCTTGGCACATGTCCCATGTCCACCTTGATCCCTCCACGCCGCCCCCGGCGGCTGTTCCGCGCTGGCGCCACTACTGGACCCTGATGCGCGCCGACCGCCCGATCGGCACCCTGCTGCTGTTGTGGCCGACCTGGTGGGCCCTGTGGCTGGCCGCCGACGGCCTGCCGCCGCTGTGGACGCTGTTCGTGTTCACGGCCGGCGTATGGCTGACCCGGTCGGCCGGTTGCGTCATCAACGACTACGCCGACCGTTGGCTGGACCCGCATGTGAAGCGCACCAAGGACCGTCCACTGGCCAGTGGTGCGCTCAGCGGCCGTGCCGCGTTGGCACTGTTCGCCGGCCTGATGGTGCTGGCCTTCGCGCTGGTGCTGACGATGAACCGGCTGACGGTGGCGCTCAGCGTCGTCGGCGTATTCCTGGCGGCCAGCTATCCCTATCTGAAGCGCTACACGCACCTGCCGCAGGTCTATCTGGGTATGGCGTTCGGCTGGGGCATTCCGATGGCCTTCGCGGCCGTGCAAGGCCATGTGCCGGCACTGGCCTGGCTGCTGTATGTGGGCAACATCCTGTGGTCCACCGCCTATGACACCTGGTACGCCATGGTGGACCGCGACGACGACCTGAAGATGGGTTCGCGTTCCACCGCCATCCTGTTCGGCGAACTGGACCTGGTGATCCAGGGGATCCTGTACACGCTGTTCCTGGGCACCATGGCCCTGGTCGGCGTGCGGGCGGGGCTGGGCGTGGTGTATGCCGGCGCGGTGGCGCTGGCGGCGCTGCTGGTGGTCTACGAGTTCTGGCTGGCACGCCACCGGGAGCGCGACCCGTGCTTCAAGGCGTTCCTGCACAACAACTGGGTGGGCGCGGTGCTGTTTGCCGGCATCGCGCTGGCGTTGGCACTGCGCTGAAAACGATGCGATTTCGCGCGATGTGGTGCGCCGGTGGCAGATGAATGGCCCCGGTGCGGCGCCGGCATGAGCAGATGCACAACGCGAATGAAGCATTTATCCGGCCACAGGCCTTGTGCCGCAACGTTTTGATCGGGACGTAGCGACGCGTTGACGCCAGGCTCGGTTGGTTCGCACACGCGCTTAACCCCGCGCCGCGCAACGATGATCCCGTCCACCGCATTCCGCGCGTGGCTTTGGAGAATCGGACATGGCACAGCAGAACCAGACCCAGAACCCGAACCAGAAGCAGCAGGGCCAGCAGAACCAGCAGGACCAGCAGAACGAGCGCGGCCGTGACCAGCAGCAGCAACAGCAGCAGGAACAGCAGCAGCGCAACCAGAACCCGCAGCAGGGCAGCCACGACGAAGAAGAGTGAGTGGCGCAGCGCCTGAGCACTGACAGGGCTCCGCTTCGGCGGAGCCTTGTCGTTATGGGGTGGGGGTCAGCTGCTGCGTACGCTCCACCCCTGCTGTGCGTCGTGCAGGCTGCCGCTGCCACCGGTGTCCCGTACGGTCAGTTCAACACCCGACGCGGCGGGCAGCTGGGTCTGCTCGGGAAACCACCGGCGATCAGCGCACACGACGATCAGCAACCCTTCGTCGTCACCCAGCGCCGCGAACGTGGTGCCCGCCGGCGACAGCGGCTGCAGGCCCAGTTGCGTTTCCGCCTGCGACTGCAGCCGGGCGACATCCCCTGTGGGTAGGCCCACTTCACTCACGCAGGTGAGCTCGCGCCCATCAAAGGCCCCTTCGGCGCTGCTGGACGGCAGGCGTGCGCGCGCGATCAGTTCCAGCACCATGCCCTCCGGACCGGCGAAATACACCGACTGCGAGCGCCAGTGGTCGGGCAGTGCGAAGCAGTCTTCGCCATGGTCGTCGCGCTGCAGCGGAACCCGCTCACGCAGCCAGTGCTGTGCGGCAGCGAAACGGTTGTAAGGGACGTTGAAGGCCAAGTGCAGCGCACCTTCCTTCGCGGCTCGCTGAGCCTGCAGCAGCCGCACGGTAGTCCAGCCAATACGGAGCGTGTATCCGTGCACGGGCACCTGCAGCACCTGCGCGAACCACGCCGCTGCCGCGTCCGGGTTCTGAAGAGGTAACGCGATATCGTGGATGCGCATCCAGGTTCACTGTGCTGTCCTTTGCAGAGCACAGTATGCCGCCTGCATTCACGCCGGATCGAGCCACCCTGCCGCGCGCGCGGCGGCCACGTCGGCTGGCGTGTCCAGATCGCGCTGCAGTTCCGGTGCGTGCAGCCGCCACAGCGTGTCGGCAGGCAGGGCGCGCAGGCGCGTGCGGAAGCCCTCGTCGTCGGCCAGCGTGGCGGTGTCGCCGAACCAGTCGCCGGGTACCACGGCCGGCACGCCGGCGTGCGGACCATGCAGGGTGGCCGCACACCCCGACGGCGCCTGGGCGGCGCCCTCCAGCAGCTGCTGCAGGTGATCGGGGTGCAGGGCCGGCTGGTCACAGGCCAGCAGCAGTACCCGTGGATACGGCTGCACCGTGGCGGCCGCCACCCGCAGGCTGCTGGCCAGGCCGCGTTCGGCGGTGGCATTGGTCAGCAGCATGCAAGGCAGATCGTCCACTGCAGCCCGCAGCGTCTCCGCCTGCGCCGGCAGCACCACCACCACCTGTGCTGCCGCGCTGGCGTGCGCCATCCGGACCGCGCGGTGGAGCAGCGTTTCCCCATGGCGGCGCAGCAGCTGCTTGGGCTGGCCCAGGCGCCGGCTGAGGCCGCCGGCCAGAACCAGCACGGCATGCGGCGCGGTACCGCTCATGCAGCAGCCAGTGGGCTGCCGTGTCGCCAGGCCTGCAACTGTGCGGCAATGCTCAGGGCGATGGCGTCCGGACCGCGGCCGCCCAGTGACAGGCCGACCGGCGAGCGCAGCCGCGGCTGCAGCGCGGCCACGGCGGTGCCGGGCAGCAGGGTGAACAGATCCTCGCGGCGGCGCTGCGGGCCGAGCAGCCCGACGAAGGGCACCGGATGCAGCGCCAGCTGTTCCAGGGCGTCGCGATCCCGTTCGAAGTTGTGCTGCATCACGATGACCGCATCCAGGTCCGGAAGGGCGTGCAGTACCTGCGCCAATGGCTGCCGGCACAACGCGGACGGTACTGCAAAGCGTGCCTGCCAGTCGTCGCGCTGTTCCTGCACGTGCACGCGCCAGCCCAGCCCGGTCATCGCGGCATGCAGCGGCAGCGCCTCCGGGCCGGCACCCACCAGCAGCAGCTGGGACCGCCGCGGCCAGGCCAGCGACCAGTGCGGGTCAGAAGCGTGCCACTGCGCCGGTGCAGCGGCTTGAGCGTCGGGCAGGCGCCACTGCTGCCGTGTCTGTGCGCCCTGCAGCACCACATTGCCCGTACCGTCCAGCTGCAGGGTCAGTGCACCGTCGCCCTCCAGCCAGGCGCCGAGCAGGGGACCGATGTCGGGCAGCGCATTCAGCGGCAGCAGCACGATGCGCTGGCGTCCACGGCAACCCACCGCACCGCCGGAAAACAGCGCATCGTCATCGCGGGTGTCGATCTCCATCCAGTCGATGTGGCCGTGCCGGGCTGCCGCCAGCGCGCGCTGCTCGATCTCCGGCTCCAGGCAGCCGCCACTGAGCCAGCCCACCTGACCGCCCTCGCCGAACAGCACCGCCGCGCCGGGACGGCTGTAGGTTGAGCCTTCGGTTTCCAGCACCACGGCAAGGCTGGCACGCTGCCCGCGCGACAGCGCATCCAGCGCGGCCGACAGCACCGCCGCCAGGTTGCCTTCCGGCGCCTGCGTGGGGCAGGACGCCATCGGTCAGCTCACCGCCGGCAGCGTGTCGAGCAGCTTGTCCAGGGTGATCGGGTAGCTGCGCACGCGGGTGCCGGTGGCGTTGTAGATCGCATTGGCGATGGCCGCACTGACCCCGCACAGGCCCAGCTCACCCACGCCCTTGGCTTTCATCGGTGACGACACCGGGTCGGCCTCGTCCAGGAACACCACCTCCTGCCTGGGTACATCGGCATGCACCGGCACTTCGTAGCCGGCCAGGTCATGGTTCACGAACAGACCCATGCGGGTATCCACGGCCAGTTCTTCACTCAGCGCGGCGCCGATGCCCATGGTCATCGCACCGATCACCTGGCTGCGCGCGGTGGTCGGGTTGAGGATGCGGCCGGCCGCGCATACCGCCAGCATGCGGCGGATACGGCTTTCACCGGTGGCGATGTCCACGCCCACTTCCACGAAATGCGCGGCGAAGGTGGACTGCTGGTATTTCTCCTGCAGTTTGTCGAACTCGATGGTGTCCTCGGCGACCAGTTCCCCTGCGCTGGCAGCCTGCGCCAGCGGGACGGCGCGTTCACCCACCCGCACCTGGCCGCCTTCGAAGCTCGCCTGCTGTGCGTCCAGCCCCAGACGGCCAGCCACCGCCTCGCGCAGCTTCACGCAGGCCGCGTACACGCCGGCGGTGGCGCTGTTGGCGCCCCACTGGCCGCCGGAGCCGGCCGAGGCCGGGAAGCGCGAGTCGCCCAGTTTCACTGTCACCTGTTCCAGCGGCACGCCCATCATCTCCGCGGCGGTCTGCGCGATGATGGTGTAGCTGCCGGTGCCGATATCGGTCATGTCCGTTTCAACGGTGACCTGGCCTTTATCGTCCAGCCGTACGCGTGCCCCGGATTTCATCACCAGGTTGTTGCGGAAGCCCGCCGCCACCCCCATGCCGACCAGCCAGCGCCCATCGCGCCGCGTGGCCGGGGTGGTGCTGCGCTGGTCCCAGCCGAAGCGGCGTGCACCGTCGCGCAGGCACTGCACCAGCTGCCGCTGCGAGAACGGCCGGTCCGGATTGGCCGGGTCCACCTGGGTATCGTTGCGGATGCGGAACTCCACCGGATCCAGCCCGAGCTTCTCGGCCATCTCATCCATGGCGATTTCCAGCGCCATCAGCCCCGGGGCTTCGCCGGGCGCGCGCATGGCGTTGCCCTCGGGCAGATCCAGCGTGGCCAGACGCAGGCCGGTCAGTCGGTGGGCGCCGGCATACAGCAGCGTGGTCTGCTGCACGGCTTCTTCCGGCGCGCCGCCGGGAAGATTGCCGGACCACGATTCGTGGCCGATGGCGGTGAGCGTGCCTTCGGCCGTGGCGCCCAGGCGGATGCGCTGCACCGTGGCCGGGCGGTGGGTGGTGTTGTTGGCCACCAGCGGGCGCTGCAGGCTGACCTTCACCGGCCGCTTGGCCTGGCGCGCGCCCAGCGCGGCCAGCACCACATCGGAGCGGATGAACAGTTTTCCGCCGAAGCCGCCGCCGATATAGGGCGACACCACGCGCACCTTGTCCTTGCCGATGCCCAGCGTGGTCGCCAGATCCGCGTGGCCCCAGGCCACCATCTGGTTGGAGGTCCACACCGTGAGCTGGTCGCCTTCCCAGGCGGCCAAGGTCGCGTGCGGCTCCATCATCGCGTGGGACTGGTCGGGCGTGTGGTAGGTGGCATCCAAGGTGACCGGAGCCTCGCCGAACGCCGCTTCGAAGTTGCCCACGCGCTTGTCCGGGTCGGTGTCCTGTTGCGCGTCGGGATCCTGCCGGGCTGCGTCCAGATCGTACTGGCCGGGCTGGCGCTGGTAGTCAATGCGTACCAGCGCGGCGGCCGCTCGGGCCTGCTCGAAGGTTTCGGCCACCACCATGGCCAGCGCCTGGTGATAATGCTCCACCTGCGGCCCACCGAGCAGCGCGGCGGTGTTGCGTTTGCTGTTCTTGAGCGTACCGGCCGTATCGGCGGTGACGATGGTGATCACCCCCGGCGAGCGCCGTGCGGCGTCCAGATCCATGTGGGTGACCCGGCCCTTGGCGATCCCCGCACCGACGACATAGCCGTAGGCCGCCTTTTCGGTGGCCTGGTGCCATTCGTAGGCATACGGGGCCTGGCCGGTGGTTTTCAGCGTGCCATCGACGCGCGGATGCGGCTGGCCGACCACCCGCTGCTGGTCAATGGGATTGGTCTGTGCAGGCGTATCGAATTTCATGATTTACCCCTTTACCTGCAGCAGGACGGAGGCCAGCGTGCGCTCGGCCAGGGTCACCTTGTAGGCGTTGTCTTCCGTTGGCGTGGCGCCCTGCAGCAGGCGCGCGGTCACGGCGGCGGCGCCCTGCGGCAGCAATGCGTCAGCCTCCGGCAGGCGCCAGGGCGTGTAGGCCACGCCGCCCAGCGCGACTCGTCCGCTGCCGTCGGCCTGCACCACGGCGGCCACGGACAGCAGGGCGAAGGCGTAGGAGGCGCGGTCGCGCACCTTGCGGTAGACGTGGGTGCCGCCGAGCGGCGGCGGCAGGCTCACCGCGGCGATCAGTTCGCCCTTCTCCAGCACGGTTTCCAGGTGTGGGGTGCTGCCCGGCGCGCGGTAGAAGCCGGCCAGCGGCAGCTGCCGGCTGCTGCCATCGGCGCGCACGGTTTCCACCACCGCATCCAGAGCCATCATCGCCACCGCCATGTCACTGGGGTGGGTGGCGATGCAGTGCTCGCTGGCACCGATCACCGCCAGCTGGCGGGTGACGCCGCCGATGGCCGAGCAGCCGCTGCCGGGGTGGCGCTTGTTGCACGGCCGGGTGGTGTCATAGAAGTACGGGCAGCGGGTGCGCTGCAGCAGGTTGCCCGCCGTGGTGGCGCGGTTGCGCAGCTGGCCGGACGCCCCGGCCACCAGCGCACGGGTCAGCACCGCGTAATCGCGGCGCACCCGCTCGTCGGCCGCCAGGTCGGTGTTGCGCACCAGCGCGCCGATGCGCAGGCCGCCTTCGGCGGTGGGGGCGATGGTATCCAGCTGCAGGCCGTTGACATCGATGAGGTGGCTGGGCGTTTCAATTTCCAGCTTCATCAGGTCCAGCAGGTTGGTGCCGCCGGCGATGAAGCGCGCACCGGGGTGTTCACTGGCCGCACGCACGGCCTCGGCCGGCGTGTGCACACGTTGGTAGCTGAAGGCCTTCATGCGCGCGTGCCTCCCACATCTTCAATCGCATCGAGAATGTTGGCGTACGCACCGCAACGGCACAGGTTGCCACTCATGCGCTCGCGGATCTCATCGGCCGAGCGGGGGGCAGGGGCCTGCAGATCATCGGTGACATGGCTGGGAATACCGGCCTTGATCTCATCCAGTACCGCCACGGCCGAGCAGATCTGCCCGGGCGTGCAGTAGCCGCACTGGTAGCCATCGTGTTTGACGAACGCGGCCTGCATCGGGTGCAGCGCTTCCGGCGTACCCAGTCCTTCGATGGTGGTGATGCTGGCGCCTTCGTTCATCACCGCCAGGCTCAGGCAGCTGTTGATGCGGCGGCCATCCACCAGCACCGTGCAGGCACCGCACTGGCCGTGGTCGCAGCCTTTCTTGGTGCCGGTAAGCTGAAGGTGCTCGCGCAGGGCGTCCAGCAGCGTGACCCGGGTGTCCACGGTCAGCGTACGCGGGGTGCCGTTGACGGTGAAGGTGACCGATTCGGTGACCGGCGCCCGCGCGGGGCCGGCGGCAGGCAGTTTCGCCACCGCGGTGGGGACGGCAAGGGTGGTGGCCGAGCCAGCCCCCAGTTTGAGAACATCCCGGCGGGACAAAGGCAGGGAAGCGGCGTTGCGCATGGCGGAAGCTCCTCGCGGCTGGTAATGCCTGGCTGACGTGGAGGGGGAGGGGAGCGCCCATCATCCCCATGTCCCGGTTGTCAGCAGGTGAACCAGACCGTGACGCCGCGCATGCACCCTGCGCCTGCCTACCGGGCCGCGCGCGGTTCAGTCCAGCCGGCCGAGCTTCTCCAGCACCGGCGAGGCGGCCATGTCGTTGGGGTTGGTGCCCGGCTCGCCCTGGGGAATGGCCAGCCCGCGGCTGGCGTAGAACTGGACCCAGTGGGCGGGGAACTCCCCGGTCTGCAGGTTGCGGAAGTTCATCGGCTGGGTGGCGAACACCCGGTGGGCGCGGAACGCACGTTCGATGAAATCCGAACAGTAATAGCTGTCGTCGGACGGCACATAGGTGCTGTTGTACGGCTTGCCGAGCATCCCGCGCGCGGTGGCCACCGCCTCGGCGATGGCCGCGCGCTGCGGCGGCTTCAGCCGGTACACATCCACCTGGCGGTGGGCCTGGCGGGCCTGGCGCATGAAGGCGTCCAGTGGCTGCCGGCGCGAACCTTCGGTGTCGGCATGCAGCAGCTCCAGCCCCTGCGCCCCATCGGCCACCAGGGCGACATGGTCGTAGCTGGGTGCGCCGGTACGGCGGGTGGCCGCATCGATCGCACCGCTCAGGCCCTGCGTGCCGGCGGTGACGAACAGCAGATCACCCTCGCGGGGCTGCACCTGCGCGGGTGCTGCAGGCTCCTTGGCCCATGCAGGCAGGCTGACGGGTAGAAGCAGCGCGAACAGCAGCAGGAATCGGGACATGGGCAGGCGGCACGGCGGGGACCGGCGCATTGTAGGCGGGCTGGCGACGCGGCAGGCGGCAGGAAACCGTATTCACGCCGGGCCCGCCCCCGTGCCGCGGTCCAACTGCCGGTAGCCGATGGCTTCGGTCAGGTGGGCGGTGTGGATGTGCTCACTGCCGGCCAGGTCGGCCACGGTGCGGGCCACCCGCAGAATGCGGTGCATCGCCCGCGCCGACAGCTGCAGCCGTTCAATGGCCTGCTCCAGCAGGGTCTGGTCGGCCTCGTCCAGCCGCGCGTGGCGGCGCAGGCTGCGGCTGTCCAGGTGGGCATTGAGCGCGCCGCGCGCCTGCTGGCACTGCCGTGCGGCCAGGACCCGGGCGCGGACCACCGCACTGCTTTCACCCCCGGGGGTACCTTCCCGCAGTTCCTGCGGCGACAGGCGGGTCACCGGTACATGCAGGTCGATCCGGTCCAGCAGCGGGCCGGACACCCGGGCACGGTAGCGCTGGATGCGCTCGCGGGTACACAGGCAGCGGTTGCTGCGGTCGCCGGCCCAGCCGCAGGGGCACGGATTCATCGCCGTGACCAACTGGAACCGGGCCGGGTAGACCGCGCTGCGGGCGGCCCGACTGATGCGGACATGGCCCGATTCCAACGGTTCGCGCAGCACTTCCAGCGCGCTGCGCGACCACTCCGGCAGCTCGTCCAGGAACAGCACGCCGTGGTGGGCCAGAGAGATCTCACCGGGATGGGGCGGATTGCCGCCACCGGCCAACGCCGCCGGCGTGGCCGAATGATGCGGGGCACGGAAGGGTCGCTGGCGCCAACGGCGCGGGTCCAGCCCCTGCCCGCTGATGGAGGCGATGGCGGCGCTCTGCAGTGCTTCGGCTTCGCTGGCTTCCGGCAGGATGCCGGGCAGGCGCGAGGCCAGCAGCGTCTTGCCGCAGCCGGGGCTGCCGATCAGCAGCAGATGGTGGCCCCCGGCAGCAGCCACCTCCAGCGCACGGCGGGCCTGCGCCTGGCCGCGCACATCCGTCAGGTCCGGCACCGGCGAGGGTTCCGGCGCTACCCGGCTGGCGCGGGGCAGCCGCTGCGGGTCGTCCACGGAGGCGCAGGCTTCCAGCAGGGTGCGGGCCACGCGGACATCGGCGTGCTCCGCCAACGCGGCTTCGGCTGCATTGCCTGGCGGGACAAACAGCGTGCGGCCCGCCTCGGCCGCGGCAATGGCGGCCGGCAGCACGCCATCCACCGGGCGCAGCTCGCCAGTGAGCGCCAGTTCGCCGAGGAACTCGTGCCGCGAGACCTGCTCGGCATCGAGCTGGCCACTGGCGGCAAGGATGCCCAGCGCGATGGCCAGATCGAAGCGTCCCCCTTCCTTGGGCAGATCGGCCGGCGCCAGGTTCAGGGTGATGCGCCGCTGCGGGTACTCAAAGCGCGCACACATCAACGCGGCGCGTACGCGCTCACGCGCCTCGCGCACGGTGGTTTCCGCCAGGCCGACGATCTGCGTGGCCGGCAGTCCTCCGGACAGGTGCACTTCCACCCGGACCAACGGTGCCTCCACGCCACAGCGTGCTCGGCTGTGCACCAGCGCCAGGCTCATGCGGGTTCCTTGTGGGGAGGTGTGGCGTGCAGGATGGCGAACGGCGAGTGGCTGGGGAATCAGCGTTCGCATCGCCACGGCGTAAGGAAACGCAGCAGTGGCTGGGTGAGTACGCTGCTGCGTTGCCGGAAAAGAAGTGGGTATGCTGATACCGGACTGCTGCTGCTGCTCAACTGCTCCTTGAGGCACGCTTCAGAGGTTTGTAGAGGGAGTCCTGCGGGCCGTTGGCCATGCGACCGATCGCAATGCTTCATCAGTGACTACGATCACCGGACTCGCCGGCGTATCTTACGGCCCTGTCGCGCATCCCAATTTTGAAGACAGCGTGTACGCAACCTGTTCTGCAGCCGACAGCTATGCCGTGTGAGGTTATGACATGAACTTGAACGGATGCCAGAACTGATGACCCTATCGATTCGTACCATTGCGGGTGCGTGCGCCCTCGTCATGACGATGGCCGGTTGCCACGACAACACGGTGCCTATGGCAGCAAGCGCGGCGCCAGTCGCGCCGCAAGTCGCGCCCCCCATCACACCCCATTCGCCAACGCCGCCGACGTCCAGCGAGCTGAATTCTGCTGCTGCTGCGAGCGCGGTCGTAAGCGAACAGCGTAGCAGTGCCGCAAACAGCTGGACGGAATATCTCAGCAGCGTTGGACAGGACGATCGCCGGTTCCTTGAAGCTGTCGCCAGCAGGTACTACGGGACCCTTCAGTTCGACAACGCACATGAGAGGAATGCGCTGTCCAAGCTGGGAATCCCGACGCCGGGAGAATGGCTTTCCTCCAGAGAGTACAGCGATGAGGAGCTGGCGGTACGTGGCGAGGCCGGCGATGCGGACGCCCTGATCTTCCTGACTGACCGGCTCATCGCCAGGATGAGCGGCGTCCGGTCGAAGGCAGGCGAAAGCAGCTATCTTGCTTACGTCAATTCCTTGCCCGAGGAGATGAGATCGCCGGGGCGGAACGACCTCGTTGACGCCGTGGCGCGGGCCAGCTCGTCCTACAGCCTCAGTCCGACGCCCTTCACGGCGTACCAATACGGCATCGCCATGGCGGAGGTCACGGGCTCCCCGAGCATCATCCCGGCGTCCATCACGATCGCGGGCGAGTTGGGCGATGCGCGGGCGGCAGGCATCCTTGCGTCGTACTACAAAACCGCTCCTCGCAGTGATGACGCTGCTGTGCTCCAGGCAGAAGACATCATGAGAGAGATGAGCCGCTCGCCGCTCAAACGCAAGTGAGCCGAGCAGCCCCGTAGTGGAGGAGCAGCAACATTGACGCTGCTTCACAAAAGAGGCGAGCGTTCTGCCGGAGGGCAGAGCGCAGTCCTGGGCGTGGCGGTGGGAATCATTGTTCAGGTGGGCTACGCACCCGGCGACTCAGCTGAGCACGTAGTCCTGCTGCCGTCCGTCCGAAGGCTGTTGCAGATCACGTGCGCGTGTCTGCTGCCGTTGATGTCTCAGCGCCTCCAGTTGCTCCAGTTCCCGTAGCGACTCTTCCACGGATGTCCGCATCGCCACATCCGTGGACAAGACCGCACGTCGATGCGCTGGATTGTTGTAGGCGCCCTCTACCACGATGACGTTGTGGCCGGCTTGCAGCTGGTCGGTCTGTATGCTGAGTACCACATGATCGACCCGGTTGAAGTTGTTCCTGCGGGCAAGGGTGAGCACGCTGGCGATCAGGCGCTCGCTATGCGCGTCGTGGGAGCGCCCCAGGCTCGCATCAATGTCCGCAACGCCCCTGCGGATCTGTTGCAGCAGTGCATGATCGGGATGATCGGGACCGATGTCCGCCAGGCGCGTAGGCGCGGACGAGGTGTGCGGCGGTGCATCCGCCGAGACAGTGAGCGGACTGCGCGTGATGGTGCGGTAGGTATCCTGGTCATGGAACTCGGTTGCCTTGCGCTGCCGTTCCATCCGCAGCAGGCGTGTCTGCTCAAGCTCGTCGATGCGCGCAGGGTTCTTCTCCTGCCACATGTGGGGTTGGCCGTCCACGATCATGACGTGTGTCCACGTTCGATTGCTTCCGGCGTACACCGCGAAGTGGTTTCGGGTGCCGATCACATCGGGATTCACGATATCCCGTCCCTCGACCACCTGCATGGCCTCCAGCAGTCCGAGCGTGGCCAGGTACTTCGCACCTTCAACTGTGCCCATCTCGGCCATGGCATCGCGGCTGACCGCGCGGGCGCGCGCAAGGCCGCCATAGTCGTTGTTCAGTAACTGGGTCCATATCTCTTCAACGCGTTGTGGACCACCCCGCGCCTTGGCTGCGGTCAGAAGTTTGCGCGGCGTCCAGCAATTGGGATCAAGGCCGTGCTTCAAGAAAGCTTCATCGTGTGAAGTCATCACGTCGTTGCCCGGAAGATTCAGCGCAAGATCCGCACGCTGCTGATCCATCCATAGCATCCGACGATCGAGATCATGCTTTATCAAGGTCTGTCCGAACAGTTCCCACTGCCTCTCGCTCAGAATGGCGTTAGGATGCTGCGAGCCATGGTCGCCCTGACGGCGCGCGTAGTCCCGCGCGTAGCTGTTTGCGACCTGGCCGGGAAGACTGTCATTTCGGACCACGCCTAGTGCAAGCGTTCCGTAGCCATCCGCACCCG
>ENA-UOWK01000542-UOWK01000542.1-bioreactor-metagenome-genome-assembly--contig:-NODE-542-length-18665-cov-27.565664_pt1 | contig 18665 bp, 17 predicted proteins | sample MGYA00238157_ERZ761612 | MGnify/ENA primary metagenome ERZ761612 (study PRJEB28901, sample SAMN06268035) | bioreactor metagenome | isolation source: Joint BioEnergy Institute, California, USA... | reverse complement strand
CGCCGGGGTAGCGGATCGTGTCGACCCCGAGCTCCTTGACGAGGTCGATGACGTCGGTGCGGAAACCCTCGGCATCCGCTGTCTCATGACCGGGCTCGAAGATGCCGTCGTAGATGTGACGGCCGAGGTGTTCGACGAACCCGCCGAAGATCTTGCGGCGGACCTCCCCGATGGGCGATGCGGCGTCGACGATGAGGCGTGCGGAGGTCATGGGCGTCCTTGTCCGAAGAAGGTAAACGTTGTAATTCATGATGACGACAGGGATGCCGGGCGTCAAGGTCCGGGAGCCGCGATCAGCGCCGCGGCAGGCCGGGCGCGGACTCCCGCACGCGCAGCGTGAAGTCGGCCGCCAGCACGCGGGGGCCGCCGGGGGCCGAGTCGGCGACGCGGCCGAGCAGCGTGTCGACGGCGGTCTGCGCGATCCACCGCCGCCCCGGATCGATCGTGGTCAGCGACGGGATCGAATACCGCGCTTCGTCGAGGTCGTCGAACCCGACCACGGCGACATCGTCGGGCACCCGCCGCCCCGCTTCCTGCAGCGCGCGGATCGCCCCGAGCGCGAGGGTGTCGTTGAGCCCGAACACGGCGTCGACGTCGACGCCCCGAGCGAGGAGGTCGCGCACGGCGTCGGCACCGCCGGAGCGATCCCAGAAGCGCGTCGCCACGACGAGAGCGGGGTCGAAGGCGACCCCCGCGGCGGCGAGCGCGGCGCGATGCCCCTGCAGTCGCAGCCCTGCGGCTCCCTCACCGTCGTCCTCGTGCGCTCCCAGCACCGCGATACGACGCCGGCCCGACGCCAACAGATGTGACGTCGCCGCCTGGGCCGCGTCGATGTTCCGCATCGTCACGTGGTCGATCGCCGCGTCGAACACCCGCTCACCGAGGAGCACCGTCGGGTACGCACCGGGGCGCGCGGCGAGGTCGGTCGCGTCGAGCCCCAGCGGGCTCAGGATCAGACCGTCGGTGAGGCCGAGGCGTGGGCTGCGGAGCAGTTCGCGCTCGCGGTCCCTCTCGCCGCCGGTCTGCTCGACCAGGACGACCACGCCGCGCTCCTCGGCGCGCGCGATGACCATGCCGGCGAGTTCGGCGAAGTAGCTGAGCGAGAGGTCCGGGACGGCGAGCGCGATGGCGCCGGTCCGGCCGCTGCGGAGGTTCCGCGCCGTCAGGTTCGGCGTGTAGCCGAGCTCGGCGACGGCCCGCTCGACGGCAGCCCGGGTCGACGGCCGTACATGCGGATGCCCGTTGACCACGTTCGAGACGGTCTTGATCGACACGCCCGCGAGTCGCGCGACGTCGTGCAGTGTCGGTGCCATCCGCCCTCCCGGGCGTCACTGTACCGTCCGCGCAACCCCCGCGCGGACGCGCGATGCCGTCACTACGCTCACGGGATGACCTCCTCGGCCACATCCGCAGCGCACAGCGCGAAGAACAGCAGAGCAGTGCACACCCTCGCGCGTGGCGGCTTCGCCGCGAGCGGTGTGGTGCACATCGTCGTCGGCGTCATCGCCATCTCCCTCGCGTTCGGCCAGGCGGGCGGCGAGCAGGCAGACCAGTCGGGCGCCCTGGCGCAGCTCGCGGCGGCGCCCGGCGGTGTCTTCCTGCTCTGGGCGGCGGCTCTCGGCCTGGCGGCGCTGGGCGTCTGGCACCTCCTGAGCGCCGTCCTCGACCGGAGCGCCGACTCCGGCAAGGACCGCGCCGTCCACATCGTCAAGAACGGCGCGAAAGGCGTCGTGTATCTCGTGATCGCGTTCTCGGCGGCGACCTTCGCCGCCGGAGGATCCACGAGCTCGGCGGGATCGACGCGCTCCCTCACCGCCGATCTGATGTCGACACCCGGCGGGGTGTTCCTCGTCGTCGCGATCGGGATCGTCGTCATCGCCATCGCGGCGTACCTCGTCTTCAAAGGAATCACCCGTCGCTTCGAGCGCGACCTGTCCATGCCCGCCGGCTCGACGGGCCGGATCGTGCGCATCCTCGGAACGGTCGGGTACATCGCCCGCGGTGTGGCCTTCGCCGGCGTCGGCGTGCTGTTCATCGTGGGCGCAGCCACGAACGACCCCGAGAAGTCCACCGGGCTCGACGGGGCGCTTCGGTCCTTCGCCGACCTTCCCGCCGGCAAGGTCCTGCTCGTGGTGATCGGCCTCGGGTGGATCGCGTACGGCGTCTACGCGTTCTTCCGCGGCCGCTACACGCGACTCTGACATGCGACCGCCGCACCTTCCCCGCGACGGCGGCCGGGCGGGCCAGGATGGGGTCATGCTCCTCCCCCCGCTCGCCGACCTCCGCGCGACGGCGCGCGTCGTGTCGCTCCCCCTCCACACGCGCTTCCGCGGCATCGACGTCCGCGAGGCGTTGCTCCTCGAAGGGCCGGAGGGATGGACCGAGTTCTCGCCGTTCATCGAGTACGACGACCCCGAGTCCGCCGCCTGGTTGGCGGCCGCGATCGAGTACGGCTGGCAGCCGAGTCCTCCCGCCGTTCGCGATGCGGTTCCGGTGAACGCGACGGTGCCGGCGGTGGCCGCGGCATCCGTTCCGGGAATCCTCGCGCGCTTCGACGGATGCCGCACCGCCAAAGTGAAGGTCGCCGAAGCCGGCCAGGTGCTCGCCGATGACGTGGCGCGCGTGCGGGCGGTGCGAGAGGCGATGGGCCCCGAGGGCCGCATCCGCGTCGACGCGAACGGCGGTTGGAACCTCGACGAGGCGGAGCACGCCGTACACGCCCTCGCCGAATTCGATCTCGAGTACGTCGAGCAGCCCTGCGCGACGGTGGCGGAACTCGCCGAATTGCGCGGCCGGATCCGCTACATGGACATCCCGGTCGCCGCAGACGAGAGCGTTCGGAAAGCGGACGACCCGCTCGCGGTCGCGAGAGCCGAGGCTGCGGACCTGCTGGTGATCAAAGCCCAGCCGCTCGGCGGCGCGCGGCGCGCCCTGTCCCTCGTCGCCGAAGCCGGGCTCCCCGCGGTCGTCTCGAGCGCCCTCGACACCTCGGTCGGCCTCGCGATGGGCGTCGCCCTGGCGGCATCCCTCCCCGATCTCGACTACGACTGCGGGCTGGGAACGGCCTCTCTGCTCGCGGCGGACGTCGCCGCCGCGCCGCTGCGACCGCAGGGGGGCATACTCCCCGTCGGACGGGTGACCGTGGATGCCGCGCTCCTCGACGCGCACGCGGCATCGGCCGAACGGACGCGATGGTGGCTCGACCGGCTCGGCCGGTGTCACGCGGTTCTGGCCGCGACCTCGTAGCGCTCAGGTGGACGCGATGAGCAGCGGCACGACCTGCTCGAGTCGCGACTGCATCGCCCTGGTGGCCTGACGCTCCGTCAGCCGTTCGAGCGCGGACTGCACGCTGCACTGCTCGGAGACGTCGAGCAGCAGCGCCGCCGCGTCGGCCACCGGCATCCGAAGCGGCAGCCCGCGGAGCTCGCTCACCTCGCGGATGATCGTCTCGACCCGGCCCAGTATCTGCGCCCGCCACGCGAGGAACGCCTCCGCCAACCGCGGATCGCGTAGCGCCTGCGTCCGCACCTCGCTGAGCAGCTCGGGCTCCATCCGCTCAGCGAGCGACATGTCGGCGATCTGGCGGACGAGGTCGATCGGATCCTCGGTGCCCGAGAGTCGCTTCACGCGGACCGACACCTCGTCGAGCTTGTCCTCCGAGAGCTGGGTGATGAGCGCGAGGAAGAGCTCGTCCTTCGATTCGAAGTTGGAGTAGAACGCACCGCGGGTGAAGCCGGCGCGCTCGCAGATCGTCTCGACGGATGCCGCATCGAGCCCGACCTCCGCGAACACCTCGTGTGCGGCTTCGAGCAAGCGAGCCCGCGTGTTCTCGCGACTTCTCGCCATCTCACACCCATCCTTCAGACTCGGCGCCCACGTGCGGGTCTACGATACACATGTGTATCGGATACAGCGCTGTATCGAACCCGTCCGACTCTGATCCAGGAGCGCCCGTGTCCACCATCCTCTTCACGCTCGGCCGATGGGCCTACCGTCACTCGTGGCGCGTGCTCATCGCCTGGATCCTGCTGCTCGGAATCGTCGGGGGCGGCGTCGCGCTCTTCATGAAGGGGACCGACAACTCCTTCGCGATTCCCGGTACCGAGGCCCAGCAGGGGCTCGAGCTGCTGAATCGCACCTTCCCGCAGGCCAGCGGAGCGAGTGCGCAGCTGATCGTGGTCGCCCCCGAGGGTGAGAAGGTGACCGATCAGCCCCTCCGCGGCGAGATCGACGACCTCGTCGCGGCGCTGGGCGACATCGACGGCGTCACCTCGGCGACCTCTCCCTTCGACAAGATGGTCACCGGCCTCGTCGCGGATGACGACCGCGCCGCTCTCGTGCAGATGCAGTTCGACGGGAACTCCACCGAGGTCTCCGACGCGACCATCGACGCGGTCGAGAAGGCGGCCGCCGACTTCCACGAGGCGCTCCCCGCCGGTGCGGAGTCCGCCCTCGGCGGCGACCTGTTCGCGGCATCCATCCCCGCCCTGTCGATCGTCGAGGTCATCGGCGTCCTCGTTGCCCTGTTCGTCCTGATCGTGACGTTCCGCTCGTTCGCCGTCGCGTGGTTCCCGCTCGTCAGCGCGCTCATCGGCGTCGCTCTCGCAATCGCGCTCATCTTCCTCGCGACGGCGGTGACGACGATCTCGTCGACGACGCCCATGCTCGCCGTCATGCTGGGTCTCGCCGTCGGCATCGACTACGCGCTGTTCATCGTGTCGCGACATCAGGATCAGGTCCGCGGCGGCATGGATCCCGAGGAATCCGCCGCCCGCGCCGTCGGCACGGCCGGGTCCGCCGTGGTGTTCGCCGGCGTGACGGTCATGATCGCCCTCGTCGGACTCAGCATCGCCGGCATCCCGTTCCTCTCGACGATGGGCATCGCCGCCGCCGTCGCCGTGGCCGTCGCCGTGGCCGTCGCCGTCAGCCTCACCCCGGCGCTCCTCGGCTTCGCGAAGGGCCGCGTCGTCGGCTGGGGCGGGAAGATGCTGCAGCGCGGCGTGGCGACACGTCGCCGTCGCCGCGGATCTGACGCGGACGACGCCGACGAAGATGCGCCCGAGCCGGAGCCCGCACCTGCCGCCGGCCCCGTCGCCCCCGCACGACCCAACCGCTGGGTGATGCTGGTGACGCGGCATCCGATCATCGCCACCGTCGCGGTCGTCGTCGGACTGGGCGTCATGGCGATCCCGTCCGCGAATCTGCATCTCGCGCTGCCGAACGCCGGCGTCCAGCCGCCGTCGAGCCAGGCGCGTCAGGCCTACGACCTGAACGCGGAGTACTTCGGCGCCGGGTCGAACGGCCCGCTCGTCATGACCGGCACCATCGTCACGTCCACCGATCCACTCGGGCTCATGGACGACCTCAAAAAGGAGGTCGAGGCGATCCCCGGCGTCGAGCGCGTCGCCCTCGCCACCCCCAACGAGACCGCCGATACGGGCCTGATCCAGATCGTGCCGACCACGGCGCCCGACGATCCCGCGACCGCGGACCTCGTGCGCGAACTCCGCTCGCACCACGACGAGTGGCAGAAAGAGTACGGCGTCGACCTCAAGGTGACGGGCTTCACCGCCGTCGGCATCGACGTGTCCGACCGTCTCGGCGCCGCCCTGCTGCCCTTCGGCATCTTCGTCGTCGGCCTGTCGTTCATCCTGCTGATGATCGTCTTCCGCTCGATCTGGGTTCCGCTCAAGGCGACGCTCGGCTACCTGCTATCGATCCTCGCCGCCTTCGGCGCCGTCGCTGCGGTGTTCGAGTGGGGCTGGCTCGCCGACCTCCTGCATGTGACACGTACAGGCCCGGTGATCAGCTTCATGCCGATCATCCTCATGGGCGTGCTGTTCGGACTCGCGATGGACTACGAGGTCTTCCTCGTCTCTCGCATGCGCGAGGACTTCGTCCATGCCGTGCGCGCCCGCGGCGGACGGGCGAGCCGCGAGACGGCGATCGCGGCCGTACGCTCCGGCTTCACCGCCTCGGCGCGCGTCGTCGTGGCTGCAGCCGTCATCATGTTCGCGGTCTTCGCCGCCTTCGTCCCCGAAGGCGACAGTTCGATCAAACCGATCGCCCTGGGCCTCGCCGTGGGCATCGCCGTCGACGCCTTCCTCGTCCGCATGACCCTGACCCCGGCGGTCATGGCCCTGCTGGGCGACAAGGCCTGGTGGATGCCGCGCTGGCTCGAGCGGCTGCTCCCCAAGGTCGACATCGAGGGCGAGGCGGTCGAGCACGAACGCGCCCACGCCCACTGGCCCGAGCCCGATTGGAACGGTGCGCTCGCGGCGGAGGACCTCGAGGTGCGAGCCGAGTCGACCGGCACCGACGTCGTCCTCTTCTCGGGTGCGAGCGCTCGGGTCGCGGAGGGCGGCACGCTCCTCGTGACGGCCGCCGATCCGCATGCTTCGCGGGCATTCCTGCTGACCGTCGCGGGTCGCATCGCGCCGACCGCCGGCCTGCTGCGCGTGTCGGGGCATCTGCTGCCGGGCCGTGCCGCATGGGTCCGCGCGCACGTCTCCGTCGCCGACCTCAGCGGCGCCGACGCTCCACTCGCCGACCTCCGCCGCGCACTTGCGGGCCGCACCCGGTTCGTCGTGATCGTCGGCCTCGACGCCCTCACCGGCGCCGCCCGCGACCAGGCCGCCGCGCTCCTGCGCGACGCGACCAACGCGGTCGCGGCGAAGGCCGGCGCACTGACCGTCGTCGCCTCGGCCCGCGACGTCGAATCGGCCCGCGGCATCCTCGCGGATGCCTACCGACCCGATCCGGACCTCGTGCGACTCGCCGTCTCCACCCCCCTCGCCGTCGACACCCCCACCCAGGTGACTCCCTCATGACTCTCTCCATCGAACGCGCGCAGACCCGGCGCCCCATCTCGTGGCTCACGCTCCTCGGCGTGCTCCTCCTGCCCGCTGTCATCGGGGGCCTCCTCGTGGCGGCTCTCTACAACCCCACCGAGCGCCTCGATGCGCTGAACACCGCGATCGTCAACAACGACGAGCCGGTGGAGGTCAATGGGCAGACGACACCGCTCGGGCGCCTGCTCACGGCGGGGCTCGTCGAAGGCTCGAAGGACCTCGAGAGCAACCTCACCTGGACGATCTCGAATTCGACGGACGCGAAGGAAGGCCTCGAAGACGGCACCTACGACGCGATCGTGACGATCCCGAAGAACTTCTCCGCGGCCGCGACCTCGACGGCTCCTGGAAAGACCCCCGAGCGGGCGACGATCGAGCTCACCTCCTCGCCCGACGCGCGCATCGTCGACGACGCCATCACGACGCAGGTGACCTCGACCGCGGCATCCGTCCTCGGTCAGCAGCTCACCACGGGCTACCTCGAGAACGTGTTCCTCGGCTTCACGACCCTGAACGAGCAGCTGGGCAAAGCAGCCGACGGCGCCACCCAGCTCGCCGACGGCGCGAAGGGGGCAGCCGACGGCGCCTCGAAGCTCGCGGACGGCGCCTCGAGCGCGGCCGATGGCGGGTACTCGCTGGCCGACGGACTGCGGAAGCTCCAGAACGGCGCGAACCAGCTCGCCGGGGGTGCCGCAGCCACGTCGAAGGGGCTCTCGGAATGGTCGGCCGGCGCTCGTCCGATCGCCGACGGAACGCAACAGCTCGCGGACGGGCTGACCCAGGCCGCGGAGCAGACCTCGGCGATCCCGGCGATCCCCTCCGACGTCGTCGAAGGCCTCAAGGCCCTCACCGCAGACGGCGAGCAGAACCGCGAGGCGGTGACGGGCATCGTCGACACCCTGACCGCCGCGGCGAACGCGTGCGACCCCGCGCAGGCCGGCGCGGAGCTCTGCGACCAGCTGACGGATGCCGCGGCTGACGCGACGTCCGCCCTCCCGGCCCTGCAGGCCACGGTCGGCGACTCGAAGAAGCTTGCCGAGAACATCGACGCGCTCGCGAACTTCGGTCCGAGTCTGACCGAGGGTCTCCGCACCTCGGCCGCCGCCGCCGAGAAGCTCGCGGGCGGCATGGGCAAGCTGGCCGACGGCGCAGAGCAGCTCTCGTCCGGCGCAGGTCAGCTGTCGACGGGTGCACGCGACCTCGCGACCGGTGCCGGCGCCGCGGCGGAGGGCGGCGACAAGCTCGCGGCCGGTGTCGACGCGCTCGCCGGCGGTGCCGGGGAACTCTCGACCGGTGTCGGCAAGCTCGCCGACGGCACGGACGACCTCGCCGGCGGCCTCGACAAAGCGGTCGACGGCGTGCCGTCGTACACGAAGAACGAGGCGAAGGACCTCGCCTCGATCGTCGCCGACCCGGTGGTGGCCGACGGTACGGGCAGCTCGCTGTTCGGCGCATCGGCCGTGCCGCTGCTGGCCACCCTCGCCCTGTGGTTCGGCGGTCTCGCGTCGTTCGTGGTCCTGCGCGCAGTCCCGCGGACCGCGCTGTCGTCGCGTCGGTCCTCGGCCGCCCTCGCGCTCCGCGCGCTCGCACCGGGCGTCGTGATCGGCGCGCTGCAGGGCGCCCTTGTGGCCGTCGTCGTCCAGCTCGCGGCCGGATACGACGCGGACAGGTGGTGGCTCTTCGCCGCCATGTGCGTGCTCGCCGGTGTCGCGTTCGCCGCAGTCAACCACGCGCTGGTGGCACTGTTCGGGGGCATCGGCCGCTGGATCTCGGTGCTCGTCGGCGTCATGGCGCTGGCGACCGGCATCGTGTCCACCGTGCCGGGCACCCTGCTCGATGTCGCGGGGCTCCTGCCGACGGCACCGGCTTACACGTCCATGCTGGCGGCGCTGACGGATGCCGGCGGGGGCGCGACGGCCGCGGTGGGCCTCGTGCTCTGGACGGTGCTCGCCATCGGCGCGGGCATCCTCGCCGTCGCGCGGCACCGCTCCACCTCGGCCCGGGCCGTGCTGACGCAGCCGGCCTGACCCCGGTCGGCCGCGGGCGGGCGCGCACGAAAGGCGCGCCCGCCCCGCAGGCTCAACGGGAGACGGTGACCGACGTCGTCATGGTGAGCTGGATGCCGCCGGGCACCTCGCTCGCTTCGAGAGCGACGGTCAGCCGCTCGATCTGCGCGAGGGACGTCAGGTGCGTCCCGCCGCACGGGAGTTCGACAGGGCCGCCTGGCAGTTCGCAGCGCCACGACCGGCGGCCGGCGAGCGTGTGATCGTCGCGGTGGATGCCGATGCCTCCCGACGAGCCGGCCCACTCCGTCAGCGTCGCCTCGATGCGCTGCTCGAGGGCGCGCAGATCGTCGAGGGCGCTCGGATCGAAGCCCTTCTTCCGCAGTGACTTGCCGACGCGGTAGACGTCGGTCGAGCCGTACGACGTGATGCGGGAGGTCTGGATCGCGAGCATGTCGAACGCGGGGTGGCCGGCGGCATCCGTCGTCACATCTTTCGTCCACGCGTCCGAGAGGGCGGCGTCGAGGGCGAGGGATGCCAGGTGGCAGGCCGTATGGCCGGCGGACAGGGCGGCGCGCAGCTCGGGGTCGACACCCGCCTCGACGCTCTCCCCGACGGCGGGACCCGGCCCGTCGACGACGTGCACGACGACGAACGTCCACCCCTCGGTCCCCATCCGCACCGGCAGGTCCGAGCCGACGACCAGCTCTCCGTCGTGGACTCCCCCGGTCAGGGTCGCGACCACCGGGATCTCCCCGTCCGCGGTGCGCAACACACCGACGTCGGCGGGCTGGTCGGGCCAGGCGGTGTCGACGGGGTGGAACGGGGTCCGATCGAGGAGCACGCCCGTCCGGCCGCCTTCGAGCGGCACGGCGTGGACGACGGTCGCCGTCCCGGCGACCTCGCCGTCGGGGTAGGTCACGACGGTGGCGGGGATCTGCGCCACGAGGATCAGCTGAGGCCGCTGTAGGAGTGCAGCCCCTGGAAGAACTGGTTCACGATCGTGAAGTTGAACAGAACGGCGGTGAAGCCCACGATCGACAGCCAGGCCGAGCGCGTGCCGCGCCAGCCGCGCGTGGCGCGGGCGTGGATGTAGCCGGCGTAGACCACCCAGATCACGAAGGTCCACACTTCCTTCGTGTCGAAGCCCCAGTAGCGGCCCCACGCGTCGTTCGCCCAGATGGCGCCGGCGATGAGGGTGAAGGTCCACAGGACGAACCCGATGATCGCGAACCGGTAGGCGAGCGACTCGAGCACCTCGGCGCTGGGGAGCGTCCGCAGGAACGGCAGACGCGTGCGGGGCGCGGCATCCGTTCCCACCGCTGCCAGCGCGATGCGCTCGCGCCGGGACTGCAGCAGCTGCACGACCGACAGCGCGAACGCGAGCGCGTAGAAGGCCGACGCGAGCGAGGCGACGAACACGTGGATGACGAGCCAGACGCTCTTCAGCGGGTCGGACAGCGGAACGACCTCGACGTAGTACGCCAGCGCGGCACCGCCCAGGAGGACGACGATGAGGCCGTTGATGAACGCGCCGAGGAAGCGCAGGTCGTACTTCACCAGCACGGTGAGGAACACCATCACGACGAGCATCGTGCCGGTGAGGGCGAACTCGTAGTTGTTCGACCACGGCACGCGGCCCGCGGCGATTCCGCGCGTGACATCCGCGCCCACGTGGAAGAGGAAGGCGATCGTCGTCAGGACGACCCCGAGCCGTGCGAACAGGTACCGGCCTCGCTGCGAAGGAGCCGCCTCGAGCGCCACCTTGGCGGCCGCCTCTTCGGCACGGATGTCCTCGATGGTCTGCCCCCCGCCGGCGGCCACGAGCGTGCGCGCCTGCGTCTTGGCGTCCTGGGCCTTGATCGCGAGCTCGGAGCGGCGGGCGAGGTCGACCGTGAAGGCGAGGAAGCCGAGCGTGTAGATCGCGATGGCCGTCCACAGCAACAGCACGGAGATGTCATCGAACGACATGGGGGTCCTCCGGAGGAGATGGGTGGGTTCAGTTTACGTTCGCTGCCGACGCGGGGGCGGATGCCGGTTCGTCGTCCAGCGCCCTTCCGTGCCGTTTCGCGAGCTCGGCGACGGCCACGCCGATTGCGGGGTCCTCACCGCGCGCGAGGCCCGCGTACTCGACGCGCACCCGGTCGCCGTCGGGGGTCGCCTTCACCCACATGCGACGACGCGGGACGAACAGCGCCGTGAAGAGGCCGACCATCGCGAGGACCGCGAACACGAGCACCCACGTGGCGCTCGAGTCGTTGTGGATCGACAGCGAGACGTAGCGCTTCACGGACTCCGGCGCGCCGGTGCGCGTCTCGTCCTCGAAGGTCACGGTGCCACGCCCGCCCGGCAGATCGACGGTCTGTCCGGGGGAGAGCTCCAACGACGGGGAGGGAGCGTTCCGACCGGCGATCTCGGTCATCCCGTCGGTGTCGAGGGCGTAGACCGAGCGCGGGGTACCGTCGTCGATGCCGAGGTCGCCCTCGTAGACGAAGAACGTCAGTCGGGGGTCGAGGAGATCGCCGTAGCGGGAGGTCAGGGCACCGCTCGACAGCTGCGCGACCGTCGGGTAGAAGAACCCGACGAGCCCGAGCTGCTTGCCCCCCGTGTCGGGGATCTTCACGACGCCCTGCGAGGTCATCGTCGGGCTCTGCGGCAGGAAGGGCACGGACTCGCTGAAGACGACGTCGCCGGCCCCGTTGCGCACCGTGATGGTCGGCGCGTAGCCGTTGCCCATGAGGTACACGCGATCGCCCGCCATGGTGATCGGGTGATTCACCTCGATCACCTGATCCTCGGCCTTCTGCCCGGGGAAGCGGGTCGTGACGTGCGCCTCGAAGTCGCCCGCCTGCCCGGACGGTGGCGCATACGTCACGTCGAAGCGGTCGAGGGTGATCGAGTACGGCGTCAGCTCCTCCGTGTCGACGAAGCGACCGGGATTGAAGGAGGTGTAGCCGAGACCGAGCGAGTTCACGAAGCCGTCGCCCTCGGTGATGACGGTCTGCCCGGTGTACGTGAAGCCGCCGCCGATCCCGACCGAGATGAGAACGCCGACGAGCGCGCCGTGGAAGAGCAGGTTGCCCGTCTCGCGCAGGTAGCCGCGCTCTGCGGACACCGAAGCGACGCCGTTCCGGTCGTAGCGTTCGACGCGGTACCGGGCGGAGCGCAGCTGCGCCTCGGCGAGGTCGACCGCGTGCGCCGCGTGGCCCGCGGCATCCTCACCCTCGGGGACCGCGACGGTCGTCTCCGCGTGATCCGACAACCGCGACAGGCGGGCGGGAGTGCGCGGCGGACGAGCGCGGAGCGCCTTCCAGTGGTGCTTCGTCCGCGGCAGGACGCAGCCGATCAACGAGATGAACAGAAGGATGTAGATCGCCGAGAACCACACCGACGTGTAGACGTCGAAGAGCTGGAACGCGTCGAACGTGGGGTACAAGTCGGGGTTGGTGGCCCGCCACTGGGTCACGCCGTTGGGGTCGGCGCTGCGCTGCGGCACGAGCGAACCGGGGATCGCGGCGATCGCGAGGAGCAGGAGCAGGACGAGCGCCGTGCGCATGCTCGTCAGTTGCCGCCAGCCCCAGCGGAGCCATCCGACCACGCCGAGAACCGGCTGGCCGCCGGAGAAGGCGGGCTCGTCGTCGCCGGTCTTGTCGAGGTGGTCGCTCGGACGGAGCGGTCCGTCGACCGCCGGGGCGTCGTCAGAGGAACGTCGGGACACCGGAGACCACCCCCTGGAACGCGGACATGAGCGAGGTCCAGACACCGGTGACCATGAGCACGCCGAGCGCGATCAGGAGCGCGCCGCCGACGATGTTGACGACGCGGATGTGGCGGCGGACGAAAGCCACCGACCGGGTCGCCCAGCCTGCGCCGAGGGCGAGGAGGACGAACGGGATGCCGAGGCCCAGGGAGTAGGCCACGGCGAGCGTTCCCGCCCGAACAGGGTCGGCCTGGCTGTAGGCCATCGTGAGGATCGCCGCGTAGGTGGGTCCGATGCACGGCGCCCAGCCGACGCCCATCGCGATACCCAGCAGCGGAGCCCCGACGAGGCCGACGTTCTGCTTCAGCTGCGGCCGATAGATCTTCTGAGCGAAGCCGAAGACGCCGATGAACACGAGGCCGAGCGCGATGACGACGAGACCGAGCACCCGTGTGATGAGGTCCTGGTACTCGATGTACACCCGGCCGAGGACCCCGGCGAAGACTCCGAAGACCAGGAAGACCACCGTGAATCCTGCGATGAACAGCGCGACGCCGAGGAGCAGGCGGCCGCGAGGCGGAGCTTCCGTGCGGGTGAGCGTCGTCGTGCCCGCGGCCGCGGCATCCGTCGACCTCTTCGGCTCGCGCGGCGCGACGGCGCCCCCCAGGAAGCCGAGGTAGCCGGGGACCAGCGGGAGGACGCACGGCGAGAGGAACGAGGCGAGCCCCGCGAGCGCCGCGATCGGGATCGCGATCCACAGCGATCCGCCCATCACGATCGACCCGGGGTTCATCCCTTCTCCGCGAGAGTGTCGTCGACGAGGTCGCGGAGGGTCGTGGCGTCGGGCAGCTGACCGAACAGGCGCGCGGCGACCCGACCCTTGCGGTCCACGACGAGGGTTGTCGGAGCCGCCTGGAGCGAGGTCCAGTCCGCGAAGGCGAGCTTCAGATCGACGTCGCCTCGGGCGAGGATCGACGGGTACGTGATCTTGTACGTGTCATCGAACGACGTCGCCTGCTCGGGACCGTCGTAGATGTTGACCCCGAGGAAGTGGGCACCCTCGGCCTTCGTGTCCTGGTAGGTCTGCTCCAGGACGGGAGCCTCGGCGCGGCACGGACCGCACGCGGCGTACCAGAAGTTGAGGACCAGCACGTCGCCGGCGAAGTCGGCGCTCGAGACGGTCGAGCCGTCGACATCGGTCCCCGTGAACGACAGTGCCTCGCCGCGCTGTGCGGCGGGGATCGTTTCGACCCGGCCGTCGCTGGAGATGAAGCCCTGCGTGTTGCCCTCGCGATACAGGTCCGACAGGTTGTCGTTCTCGCTCGAGCAGGCAGCGAGTCCGGTGACGAGGGTCACGGCAGCGAGAGCGGCGAGGATGCGGCGTCTCATACTGCCCCCACGTCCACGGCGCCCGCCGTCGCGGCAGGCTCGGCGTACTCGACCTCGCGCCAGACGTCGCCCTCGAGCTCGAAGCTCGTGACGCTCGACAGGTCGCAGCGTCGTCGCCGCGGATCGTGGCGGAGCGGGAGACCCGCGACCGACAGATGCGTGATCCAGATCGGGAGCTGATGCGAGACGATGACCGCGTCGCCGGAGGGCGTGCGGTTCCATGCGTCGAGCATCGCGGCCTGCATGCGCTCGACGACCTCGAGATAGGCCTCGCCCCAGCTGGGCAAGGCGGGAGTGCGCAAGTGCCACCAGTTGAGCGGATTGCGCAGCGCGCTCCGCATCCGCTTGCCTTCGAAGACGTTGGTCGGCTCGAGGACGCGGGCATCGATCACGGGGGTCAGCCCGAACAGTTCCGCGATGGGAGCCGCGGACTCTCGTGCACGCTCGAGCGGCGACGAAACCAGAGAGCGGACCGGACGTCCCTGCGCCTTGAGGTGCTCGGCGGCCGCGCGGGCCATACCGCGACCGTCGTCGCTCAGATGGAAGCCGGGAAGCCGCCCGTAGAGCACGCGGTCGGGGTTATGGACCTCCCCGTGGCGCACGAGATGGAGGCGGGCAGCAGGCACCCCTCCAGTCTACGTGAGGGGGTCCTATGCAGGGCCTGAGCGCAACGTGCGAGCGGGCCTCAGCCCGCGGCATCCTCCGCGGATTCACGTCGGCTGCGGATGGCGGCACGGACACGGACGACGACGAACCACACCACCAGGACGACGACCACGACGATCACGATGTTCTGGAGCACGCCGGCGTACTCCTCGACGATGTGCCAGTTCTCGCCGAGGAAGAACCCCGCCAGCACGAAGATGGAGTTCCAGAGGAGGCTGCCCGCGGCCGTGAGCAGCCCGAACTTCCACCAGGGCATCTTCGAGACCCCCGCCGGGATCGAGATGAGGCTGCGGAACAACGGGACCATCCGGCCGAAGAAGACCGCCGCGCCCCCGTGGCGCTCGAACCACCGGACGGTCTTGGTGATGTCCTCCCCCTTCATCAGCGGCAGCTTCTCCGCGATGCGCGTCAGCCGCTCGGCGCCGAGGACACGGCCGAGCACGTAGAGGATGTAGGCGCCGAAGACCGACCCGAAGGTTGTCCACCCGATCGCCTCGGCGAGGGTGAACGACCCGCGCGACGCTGCGAGGCCCGCCAGCGGCAGGACGACTTCGCTGGGGATGGGCGGGAACAGGTTGTCGAGGCCGACGGCGACGGCCGCGCCCGCCGGACCGATGGTGTCCATCAGCGAGACGACCCAGTCGGCGAGGGCGGAGAGCCAGGACCCGTCTCCGGCGGAGGTGGCGGCAGTGTTCATGACGGTCATCGGGTGCTCTCTCGCGCTCGGTGATCGGATGCCCGGCCGGGCCCCCCGTCGGGTCAGCCTACGGGGCGGCAATCCGCGCAACCTGGGTGCCGCGTAGACTCGACCCTCGTGAGTGAACGCACCCTCGTCCAGCAGCTGCAGTCCCGTGAAGACGGTCCCGTCTCGGTCTCCGGATGGGTCGAGACCGTCCGTGATCAGAAGAAGGTGCAGTTCGTCATCCTCCGCGACGAGACGGGCGCCGTGCAGCTCGTCAATCCCGCGACGCGCCCCGCCGAGGACGGCAGTGAGCAGGATGCCGCGGCCCTGGCGCTCACGGACCTCATCTCGAACCTGTCGACGGGCACATTCCTCACCGCGACCGGTGAGCTCAAGCACGACGAGCGCGTCAAGCTCGGCGGCGTCGAGATCAAGATCGGCGGCCTGGACATCGCCGCTGCTGCCCTGCCCGAGACGCCGATCGCGGCGGACTCCGGGCTCGACAAGCGCATGGACTGGCGCTTCATCGACCTGCGTCAGCGGCGTAACAACCTGGTGTTCCGCATCCAGACGACGCTCGAGCACGCGATGCGCACCTACTGGGTCGAGCGCGACTACATCGAGGTCCACTCCCCCAAGCTGATGGCCTCGCCGTCGGAGTCCAACGCCGAGCTGTTCGAGGTGCCGTACTTCGAGGACAAGACCGCGTACCTGGCGCAGAGCCCGCAGTTCTTCAAGCAGATGGCCCAGGTCGCCGGCTTCGGCAAGATCTTCGAGATCGCCCCCGCCTTCCGCGCCGACCCGTCGTTCACCTCGCGCCACGCGACCGAGTTCACCTCGATCGACGCCGAGATCAGCTGGATCGACTCGCACGAGGACGTCGCCCGCATGCAGGAGGAGCTCCTGCAGACCGCGATCCGCGCCGTCGCCGACAAGCACGGCGACGAGATCAAGGCCCTCTTCGACATCGACGTGGTCGTCCCCGAGCTGCCGTTCCCCCGCATCCCGCTCGCCGAGGCACGCGAGATCGTCGCGGCCCGCGGGTACGAGATCCCCCGCACCGACGGCGACCTCGACCCCGAGGGCGAGCGTCAGATCGCGGCGCACGTGCAGGAGACCTACGGTCACCAGTTCGTCTTCATCACCGATTACCACCCCGAGATCCGTGCGTTCTACCACATGCGCGACGAGGAGACCGGGCTGACGAAGTCGTACGACCTGCTCTTCAACGGCGTCGAGATCACCACCGGCGCGCAGCGCGAGCACCGCGTCGACGTCCTGATCGAGCAGGCCAAGGAGAAGGGTCTCGACCCCGAGCACCTCGACTTCTACCTCGACTTCTTCCGCTTCGGCGCCCCGCCGCACGGCGGATTCGGCATGGGCCTCGCGCGCGTGCTGATGCTGCTGCTCGGCCAGGACTCGATCCGCGAGGTCACCTACCTCTTCCGCGGTCCGACGCGCCTCGCCCCGTAACACGCGATCCCCTGCTCCAGACAACCGCTCGGCTCCGGCCGGGCGGTTGTCGTATGGTGGCTCATTCCGCGACGGAAGGAGCAGCTGCATGTGGGATGGATGGGTCGAGTTCGGCATCGCCGCACTCATCGGGACGGGCATCGCGATCGTCGTCGCCGTCATCGCGACGATCGTCCTGGCGGTGATCGCGCGCCGCCGCCGGTGGGCGGGAGTCCTCAGCCGGCAGTCCCGCGCGCCGTTCCGGATGCTGCTGCTCGTCGTTGCGCTGTGGGTCGCCGTCCGGGTGGCGTTCCCCGATGAGACGTGGCGCGGCATCCTCGGTCAGATCCTGACGATCCTGATCATCGCCGCCAGCGCGTGGCTCCTCGCCTCGCTCGTCGTCGTGGCGACCGACGTGGCCCTCGGTCGGTACCGCATCGACGTGCCCGACAACCGGGTCGCCCGCCGCATCCGCACGCAGACGCTGGTCGTACGGCGCCTCGCGATCGCGATCATCGTCATCATCGGGATCGGAGCAGCGCTTCTGACGTTCGACTCCGTGCGGGCCATCGGCGCGAGCGTGCTCGCGTCGGCGGGCATCGCGTCGATCGTCGCGGGTCTCGCAGCGCAGTCCGTGCTCGCGAACGTGTTCGCGGGACTCCAGATCGTCTTCAGCGACGCTCTGCGCGTCGATGACGTCGTGGTCGCGGACGGCGAATGGGGGCGGGTCGGCGAGATCACCCTGAGCTACGTCGTGCTCGACCTGTGGGACGACCGGCGCCTCGTGCTGCCGTGCACGTACTTCACGACGACGCCGTTCGAGAACTGGACCCGCAAGGGATCGGAACTCCTCGGCGCCGTCGAGATGGATCTCGACTGGAACGTGTCGCCCGCCCTCATGCGCGCGCACCTGCAACGCGTGCTGGAGCGGACGGACCTGTGGGACGGCCGCACGGCGGTCCTGCAGGTGACGGATGCCGTCGCGGGGTATGTCCGCGTCCGCATCCTCGTGACCGCGAAGGATGCGCCGACCCTCTTCGACCTCCGCTGCCTCGTCCGCGAGGCCATGGTGACGTGGGTGCAGGAGTCGATGCCGCAGGCCCTCCCCGTCCAGCGCGTGCTGATGACGGATGCCGCGGCCCCGGCCGTGCGGACCGCCACCGATCCGACGCCGACCCGTGACGGCCTGTTCACCGGCAGCGCCGACGCGGAGCGCCGCGCGAGCACCTTCACGAACGCGATCCCGATCCTCCGGGAGGACGATCCGCAGCCGTCGCCGTGACGCGGTGAGATTCGTCAGACCTCGAAGTCCACGGCCATCCGGCCGTCCGTGACGCTGCGGATGTACCCGGCGACCTCCTGGTGCGCGGGGTGCGCCTGGTAGGCGTCGAGCGCGTCCAGGTCGTCGAGGTCGATCACGAGGGCGACGTCGGCGTTGGTCTCCGGAACGGCGACGTTGACGCCGACGCTGAGAGAGCGGATGACGGGTACGACGCCGACCAGGCCCTCGAGCAGGCGGGCGACCTCTGTCGCGTGCGCGGCGCGCGTCTCGGCGTCGTCGGCGGCCATCTTCCACATCACGATGTGGCGGATCATGCGGTTGCGCTCTCGGTCAGGGCCGCGCGCAGGCGGTCGGCCGACACGCGCCAATGCGCGTGCAGGTCGCCGTCGATCAACACGACCGGGATCTTCTCCCACCAGGTCGCGTAGAGCTCCGCGTCGTCGGCGATGGACAGCTCCTGGACGTCGACCTGCCCCTCCGGGAGGTCCGCGACGACCGTGTCGACGATCTCACGCGCGACGTCGCAGAGATGGCAGTCGGGTTTGGAGATGAGGGTGAGTGCGGTCACAGCATCCATTCTCACCTGGGAATGGATGCCGCGGACGCAACACGAAGCGCCCCGACGACCGGCGAACCGGTC
>ENA-UOWK01000541-UOWK01000541.1-bioreactor-metagenome-genome-assembly--contig:-NODE-541-length-18738-cov-25.280415_pt1 | contig 18738 bp, 18 predicted proteins | sample MGYA00238157_ERZ761612 | MGnify/ENA primary metagenome ERZ761612 (study PRJEB28901, sample SAMN06268035) | bioreactor metagenome | isolation source: Joint BioEnergy Institute, California, USA... | reverse complement strand
CGCACCGCGCCGACCCCGTGACGCCGATCGAGGAGACCATCGGCGCCCTCGACACGCTCGTACGTCAGGGCAAGGCGCTGTACGTCGGCATCTCCTCGTACAGTGCGGAGCGCACCGAAGAGGCGGTCGCCGTGGCGAAGAGCCTCGGCACGCCGCTCATCATCCACCAGCCCTCCTATTCGATCCTGAACCGCTGGGTCGAGGACGGCCTGACGGATTCGCTCAAGACGGCGGGGATGGGCGCCATCGCGTTCACGCCGCTCGCGCAGGGCCTGCTCACCGACAAGTACCTCGGCGACGGCCGCGCCGAGCGCGCCCAGAGTCGTTTCTCGTTGCCCGACGGTCAGCTGAGCGAGAAGGCGCTCGACACTCTTCGTTCGCTCAACGACATCGCGAAGGAGCGCGGCCAGACCCTCGCGCAGATGGCCATCCAGTGGGTCCTGCGCGACGAGGTGGTCACCTCCGCTCTCATCGGCGCGTCGCGCCCCGAGCAGCTCGACCAGAATCTCGCCGCCGTCGACGGAGCTCCGTTCGACGACGACGAACTCGCGCGCATCGACGCGCTGTCCGGAGCGATCGACGTCGACCTGTGGGCCGATTCGGCGAACGCGTGAGCCTGCCTCTCGATACTCCCCGGCGCGTCCACGTGCGCGCGCCGGGCAAGATCAACCTCTTCTTCGAGGTCGGTCCCGCGGGGGAGGACGGCTATCACGACGTCGCGTCGGTCTACCAGGCGGTCTCGCTCTTCGAGGACGTGTGGGCGTCCCACGACGTCACCACCTCGCTGAGCGTCACGGGTGACGTCGACGTGTCGGGCGTCCCGCTCGATGAGTCCAACCTCGCGGTCCGGGCAGCACGTCTGGTCACGGACGCGGTGGGATGGGAGGGCGGCATCCGCTTGGAGATCCACAAGGGCGTTCCCGTCGCCGGCGGAATGGGCGGGGGATCGGCGGACGCCGCCGCCGCGCTCGTCGCCGTCAACGAGCTGATCGACGGTGGGCTGGGGTCGAGCGACCTGCATTCCTTGGGCGCCCAGCTCGGTGCCGACGTCCCGTTCGCCCTCCTGGGCGGGACCGCGGTGGGGACGGGGCGCGGAGACGAGCTCGCCCCGGCGCTCGGCCGCGGTTCTTTCGCGTGGGTGCTCGTCGCGGACGGCGGCGGGTTGTCCACCCCTGAGGTGTACGGCACCCTGGATCGCCTGCGCGCGGAGGCGGACATCGCCCCCGACCGCGCGACGCCGTCGGTCGATCCCGCCGTGCTGCGAGCGCTTCGATCGGGGGATGCCGCCGCCCTGGGCGAGGCCATCCGAAATGATCTCCAGCTCGCGGCCGTGCAGCTCCGCCCTGATCTCGCGGTGCTGATCGACGAGGGTCTCTCAGCCGGTGCGCTCGGCGGCATCGTGTCGGGGTCCGGCCCGACGACGGCTTTCCTCGCCGAGGGTGCGGAACACGCGCGGGAGCTCGCGGAACGCCTCGCGTCATCGGGTCGTCAGGCCCATGCGGTCTCGGGTCCCGTCGGCGGCGCTCGGCTTCTCTGACCTGGCATCGTGTCGCCGCCCCCGCATAGCCTGGGGGCATGAGCTCTCTCGTTGACCAGTTCCACTCGGCCGCGCTCGACGAACGTCTCGCCTCGACCTTGGCGGCTCGGGGCCTGCGGGCCGCTCGCGTCGGTGACGACGACCGCGAGGGCACGCACCGGTGGCAGGATGCCGTCGCGCGCGGCTTCCTGGGCGGGGAACCCACCGAGGCCCAGTACACCGAGTCCTTCGCCCGTAACGGCTACCGCCGCAAAGTGGGCGTCTACGACGAGGGCGGTGTGCAGGCCGACGTCCCCGTCGCGACCTTCGCCTCGTGGGGGACCGAGCTCACCCTGCCCGGCGGTTCCGCGATCCCGATGTGCGCCGTCAGCGCGGTCACCGTCGCGCCCACGCACCGTCGCCGAGGCATCCTCAGCGCCCTCATGCAGGGGGAGCTCCGGACCGCGGCGTCCCTCGGCTTCCCTCTCGCGGGGCTCACGGTGAGCGAGTCCGGCATCTATGGCCGATTCGGCTTCGCCCCCGCGGTGACCGCCACGTCGTGGGAGATCGCCACGCGCCGCACCGGGTGGATCGGTCCGGTCGCGCCGGGGCGCATCGACTACATCACGCGGGAGCAGGGGCGGGATGCCGCGACCGACCTGTACGAGCGGATCCGACGGGACACCCCCGGCGAGATCACCATGCCGGGCGGTCATTGGGACCGCACCTTCGGGACGCGCTCCGATGCCGAGAAGGCCGACAAGCTGCGCGTCGTCCAATACCGCTCGCCGGAGGGCGCCGTCGAGGGCGTCGCGATCTACAGCATCAGTGAGGACGACGACGACTGGGCCGCGTCGACGGCGACGGTCTCGCGCGTGGTCGCGGGGACGGATGCCGCCTACGCAGGGCTCTGGCGCTTCCTGCTGTCCCTCGACCTCGTCGGCACGGTCCGGGCCAGCGAGCTGTCCGTCGACGAGCCGCTCTGGTGGATGATCGACAACAAGCGCGCGGCGCGCATCACCAACCGGGACCACCACTACCTGCGCGTGCTCGACGTCCCGGCGACGCTCGCCGCCCGCAGCTACGACGTCGAGGACGTCATCGCGCTCGAGGTGACCGACGCGCTGCGCCTCGCCGACGGGACCTTCGTTCTGTCGGCGGGCGAGGCACCCGGTGTCGAGATCGTCGACGAGGTTCCGCTCGGCGTGCCGCTCGTGCGTCTCGGAGTGGAGGAGCTCTCGGCGATGCTCCTCGGCGGCGTCTCGGCCGTCACCTTGGCCCGCGCGGGGCGCATCGAGGCCGATGACCCGCACCGCGTCGCGCGAGTCTTCTCCGCGACGACGACCCCGCAGCTGAGCTTCGGGTACTGACTGTGGACGCTCTCGCCTGGGCAGGTCTACTCGTCGGCGGCGTCTTGCTGCTCTGGTCACTGTGGTCGACGCTGCGCGCCAACGCGGGGCGCCGCATCCCGATGCTGCGGAATGCGGACGTCGTGCCGCCGGGGTCGATCGTGACGCGCGTCGTCGGCATCGCCGTCTTCGTGTTCTCGGCGCTGAGCCTCGCAGGCCGCTCGGGTGTCTGGCCGGCGGTCATGCTCTTGGTGGGCGCTCTCGGCGGTGCCGTCGCGATCGCGTGGCACAACAGGCTGGCCCGACGGGCCGATCGGTCAGGCGACGCCGCGTAGCCTGGAGGCGATGGCACATCTTCTCGGGGCTGAGGCCCTGCACCTGGAATACCCGACCAAAGTGGTCTTCGATGGCGTCTCGCTCGGCGTCGACGAGGGCGACCGCATCGGCATCGTCGGTCGCAACGGCGACGGCAAGTCGAGCCTCATGGCCATGCTCGCCGGCCGCCGCGAACCCGACTCCGGTCGCGTCACCGTCCGCGGCGGCGTGACGATCGGCGTCCTCGAGCAGAGCGACGTCCTCCCCGACGACCTCACCGTCGGGCGCGCCGTCGTCGGCGACGGCCCCGAGCACGAGTGGGCGCGGGACGCGCGCGTGCGCGACGTCATCGCGGGTCTCCTGTCGGACCTCGACTGGGATGCCGCCATCGGCACCCTCTCGGGTGGCCAGCGCCGCCGTGTCGCGCTCGCGCAGCTGCTCACGGGGGACTGGGACGTCCTCGCCCTCGACGAGCCCACCAACCACCTCGACGTCGAGGGGATCGCCTGGCTGGCGGAGCACCTCAAGCGCCGCTGGTCGCCGTCCTCCGGCGCTCTCATGGTGGTGACCCACGACCGGTGGTTCCTCGACGAGGTGTGCACGAAGACGTGGGAGGTCCACGACCGCATCGTCGAGCCGTTCGACGGCGGCTACGCGGCGTACATCCTCCAGCGGGTCGAGCGCGACCGTCAGGCCGCCACGATCGAGGCGCGCCGGCAGAACCTCGCCCGCAAGGAGCTCGCGTGGCTCCGGCGCGGTGCCCCCGCGCGGTCGACCAAGCCGAAGTTCCGGATCGACGCGGCGAACGAGCTCATCGCCGACGTCCCCGAGATCCGCGACCGGGTCTCGCTGCAGTCCCTCGCCGTGGCGCGTCTCGGCAAGGACGTCGTGGACCTGCTGGACGCGGGCGTCGCGTACGACGGCCGCGAGATCCTGCGCGACGTCGAGTGGCGCATCGCGCCGGGGGAGCGCACCGGCATCCTCGGTGTCAACGGCGCCGGCAAGTCGACCCTCCTCGGCCTCGTATCGGGCACCGTCCTGCCGACGAGCGGACGGGTCAAGCACGGCAAGACCGTGAAGGTCGCGACCCTCACGCAGCGGATGGACGAGCTCGACCCGCACCTGAACGAGCCGGTGCGCGTCGTCGTCTCGCGCCTGCGGACGACCTACACCTTCGGCGCCGGCTCGAAGGCGCAGGAGCTCACCCCCGGGCAGCTCCTCGAACGGATGGGCTTCGCTTCGGCGCAGCTGTCCACCCCCGTGAAGGACCTCTCGGGCGGTCAGAAGCGGCGCCTGCAGCTGCTGCTCATCCTCCTCGACCAGCCGAACGTCCTCATCCTCGATGAGCCGACGAACGACCTCGACACCGACATGCTCGCCGCGATCGAGGACCTCCTCGACTCTTGGGCGGGCACCCTCATCGTCGTGTCCCACGACCGCTACTTCATGGAGCGGGTGACCGACCAGCAGTACGCGGTGCTGGGCGGCCGGCTCCGGCACCTCCCCGGCGGGATCGAGGAGTACCTGCGCCTGCGGGCCGCGCAGCCGCAGGCGACCGGAGCGGCGAGCCCCACCGCGGTGACGACGGATGCCGCGGCACCGTCGGCATCCGCCCTCTCGGGTGCTGAGCGCCGCACGGCCGAGAAGGAGGTCACGAGTCTCGAGCGCCGCATCACGAAGCTCACCGACCAGATCGCGAAGGCCCGGACAGCTCTCGCCGACCATGACCAGGGCGACTACGTCGGTCTCGGCGAGAAGATGCAGCAGATCACCGCGATGGAGACCGAGGTCGCCGAGGCCGAGGAGCGCTGGTTCGAGCTGAACGAGCAGCTGGACTGATCAGACCCGCGGCGCTTCTCGGAGCGTCAGTCCGGTCGTGAACTCCCGGGGCGTCCCGCTCAGCGGGTCGACGAAGCGCAGCTCCCGGGCCAGCAGCTGGAGGGGCCGGGCGGGATCGTCCGGTGCCTCGTCGAGGAGATCCGGGTAGAACCGGTCACCGAGGATTCCGAGGCCGATTCCCGCGAGGTGCGCACGCAGTTGGTGCATCCGACCCGTCCGCGGGTGCAGGCGCACGTGCGCCGTCGTCGCTCCGACGCGGATCGCCTCGACGCGCGTCTCGGCGTTCGGCTCGCGGTCCTCGTGCACGACGGCGCGGAGGCTCCCGCGGGTGCTCGTGAGGTGCGAACGCACGACGCGGGGGAGTTCCGGCATCCCCGTCTCGGGAATCGTCGTGACCGCTTCGTACACCTTCTCCACCGCGCGATCGGCGAACAGGCTCTGGTAGGCGCCTCGGGTCGCGGGCCGGATGGAGAACATGACCAGACCCGCCGTCGCCCGGTCGAGCCGGTGGATCGGAGTGAGGTCGGGGTTGTCGAACTCCCGCCGCAGCCGCACGAGGGCGGAGTTCTGCAGGAAGCCGCCGCCCGGGGTGGTCGGGAGGAAGTGCGGTTTGTCGACGACGAGGAGGTCGTCGTCGACGTGGCGCACCATGACCTCGTACGGAATGGCGGGCTCGTCTGGAGGCTCGCGGTAGTACCAGATGAAGTCTTCGGCACCGAGCGGCGTCCGGCGGGTGATGACGCTTCCGTCGACGGCGACGACCTCGCCGCGGTCGAAGCGGCTGAGGAGGATCTCGGGATCGATGTGGGAGAACCGTTCCGTCACGTAGTCGGCGACCGTCTCCCACGGACCTGTCCGAGGCACCCGCAGCCGGGTGGGGCCCACCCCGTCGCGGACGGGGAGCGGAGCGCGCATCGCCATCGCGTGCTCAGGCGTCGAAGCCGAGGCTGAGTTTGCGGAGGAGCCCCGCAAGACGCTCGCGGTCCGCGCGGGAGAGCTGGCCGAGCAGTTCCGCTTCGGCGTCCACGAGCCGCGTGATCGCGGCATCCACACGGTTCCGCCCCTCCTCGATGAGGGTCACGAGGACGCCCCGGCCATCACCGGGATCGGCGGCGCGGACGACGAGACCGCGCTCGACCAGGCGGTCGATGCGGTTCGTCATCGTCCCGCTCGAGACCAGGGTCTGCTGCAGGAGCTGCTTCGGGCTCAGCGTGTACGGCTCGCCGGCGCGCCGGAGGGCGGAGAGCACGTCCCACTCCCACGGCTCGAGGTCGCTGCGGTGGAACGCTTCGCGGCGCGCGCGGTCGAGATGCCGCGACAGCCGGTCGACGCGGGAGAGCACCTCGAGGGGGGAGAAGTCGAGATCCGGCCGCTGCGCGATCCAGGCGCTCACGATCCGGTCGACCTCGTCGTGTTCGGGGGCCATGCCCTCATCATCGCAGAGCGAGGGGAGGGGCGCCCGCATGGCAGACTTGTCGGGCGGCCGCCGGACCCCGGACGGCTGCGGTCCGCCGTGGTGTAATGGCAGCACGACAGCCTTTGGAGCTGTGAGGTCTAGGTTCGAGTCCTGGCGGCGGAGCATGACCAACAACCTCGATTCGCGTCTGGCCGTCGTCATCCTCGCCGCAGGACAGGGCACGCGGATGAAGTCGTCCCTCCCGAAGGTGCTGCACCGCATCGGCGGACGCCCGCTCCTCGGCCACGTGCTGGACACGGCGCGCGATCTCGCTCCGTCGCACGTCGTCGTGGTCGTCCGCCATGAGCGCGACCAGGTGGCCGACGCCGTCCTCGGCGTCTCTCCCGAGGTCGTCGTGGTCGATCAGGACGAGATCCCCGGAACCGGCCGCGCCGTCGAGGTCGCCCTCGACGCGCTCCCCGGCTTCGACGGCGACATCCTGGTGCTGAGCGGCGACTGTCCGTTGGCCGACGTCGAGACCCTCGGCGCTTTCGTCGCCGGACACCGTGCCGAGCGGGCCGAGGCGACGCTCATGACCGCTGTGCTGGACGACCCGACGGGCTACGGTCGCATCATCCGCGAGAGCGACGGCAGCGTCGCCCGTATCGTCGAGCAGAAGGATGCCTCACCCGAGGAGGCCGCCGTCTCCGAGGTGAATGCGGGCATGTACGTCTTCGCAGCCTCCGCCCTGCGTGAGCACCTGCCGCGCGTAGGCACCGACAACGCGCAGCGCGAGAAGTACCTCACCGACATCGTCGCGCTGCTGCGGCAGTCCGAGGGGCGGGTCGCGGCATCCATCGCCAAGGACGTCACCGTCACGTACGGCGTGAACGACCGCGTGCAACTGTCCGAGGTCGGACGGCTCCTGAACGCGCGCACGGTCCGCCGCTGGCAGCTCGAGGGCGTCACCGTCGTCGACCCGGCCACCACCTGGATCGACGTGACGGCGACCCTCGCGCCGGATGTCACCGTGCTGCCGGGCACTCACATCCTGCGGTCGACGACGATCTCCGCCGGTGCGACGGTCGGACCCGACACGAGCCTCGTGGACTGCGAAGTCGGCGAAGGCGCCACGGTCACTCGCACCGATGCGACGCTCGCCGTCATCGGCGCGGGCGCGACCGTCGGCCCGTTCGCCTATCTGCGCGCAGGCGCCGAGGTGGGCGACAGAGGCAAGGTGGGCACGTTCGTCGAGATCAAGAACTCCACGATCGGGGAGGGGAGCAAGGTCCCGCACCTGTCGTACATCGGCGACACCACGATCGGCCGCAACGTCAACCTGGGTGCCGGTGCGATCACGGCGAACTACGACGATCTCACCAAGCACCGGACCGAGATCGCCGACGAAGTGCACACCGGCTCGCACAACGTCTTCGTCGCGCCCGTTAGGATCGGTGAAGGCGCGAAGACGGGTGCAGGAGCCGTCGTCCGCAAGGATGTTCCGGCCGGCGCCCTCGCCCTCAGCATCGCCCCCCAGCGGAACACCGTCGGGTGGGTCGAGAAAAATCGACCGGGAACGGGAGCGGCAGAAGCCGCCGCTCGCGCCCGGTCCGCACAGGAAGCTGGCGATGGGTCGCAAGAAGCAGCACACGGTTGACCTGGACACTGAGCGCGGGATCGCGCCGGGCCTCGTAGCCAAGACCAAGAAGCGTCTCGTCGTCGCGTCGGGCCGTTCGCACGAGGAGCTGTCGACCGAGGTCGCCGCAGCGCTCGGTACGCAGCTGGTGCCTACCGAGCACCGCACCTTCGCCTCGGGGGAGATCCTCACCCGTTTCGAGGTCTCGATCCGGGGATGCGATTTCTTCCTCATCCAGAGCTTCGGCCCGCCGGTCAACGAGTGGCTCATGGAGACCCTCATCATGCTGGATGCCGCCAAGCGCGCATCCGCGAAGCGGATCACCGTCGTCGCGCCCTACTTCCCCTACTCGCGGCAGGACAAGAAGGGCAGGGGGCGCGAGCCGATCAGCGCCCGGCTCGTTGCGGACCTCTTCAAGACCGCCGGCGCCGACCGGGTCATGAGCGTCGACCTCCACGCGGCCCAGATCCAGGGCTTCTTCGACGGCCCCGTCGACCATTTGTTCGCCAAGCCCGTGCTCCTCGAGTACTTCGAGAACACGTTGTCCGCCGAGGACCGTGCGAAGCTGACGGTCGTCTCGCCTGACACCGGCCGCGTGCGGGTGGCCGACACGTGGTCCGACAGCCTGGGCGCCCCTCTCGCGATCATCCACAAGCGCCGCGACCCGAACGTCGCGAACCAGGTCACGGTCAACGAGATCGTCGGTCAGGTCGACGGACGCGTCTGCCTCCTCGTCGACGACATGATCGACACCGGCGGCACGATCGTGAAGGCGGCGCAGGCGCTCAAGGCCAATGGTGCCGAGCGGGTCATCGTCGCCGCGACGCACGCGATCTTCAGCGATCCGGCCGTCGAGCGACTGCAGGATGCCTCGATCGACGAGGTCGTCGTCACGGACACGGTGCCGCTGCCTCCCGAGAAGCGTTTCGAGAGCCTCACGATCCTGCCGATCGCGCCGTTGCTCGCCCGAGCCATCCGCGAGGTCTTCGAGGACGGGTCCGTCACGAGCATGTTCGACGGGGCGGCCTGATCCGACGGGATCGCGCTGGTCAGGCCGTCTTCAGCCGATGCATAGGCTTCTGCAAGCATCGACATGTGCGGACTGGCTTTTCTTGGAGTCAACGCCCCGCGCTCCAGACCGGGCGGGCACGACACAAGGAGGACCTCTCATGATCCGCACCACCGCCGTACCCCGGCCGATCCGCGTCGGCGCTGCCGCTGCGTCCGTCGCAGGGCTCGCTCTGCTCGCCGGCTGCGCCGGCCAGACGACGTCGGGCTCGACCGACGCGGGAACGTCGTCGCAGAATCCGCCGGCATCGGCCGATGCCGGAAGCGGCTCGTCGACGGGCAGCTACAAGGACGGCACCTACACGGCCGACGGCAGCTACCAGACCCCCGAGACGGTCGAGAAGATCACCGTCACCCTGACGCTGAAGGACAGCGCGGTGACAGACGTCGAGGTGACCGGGGACCCCCAGGCGCGGGAGACCCGGCAGTACCAGGCCGACTTCATCGGCGGGATCAAGAACGAGGTCGTCGGGAAGAAGCTCGACGACCTGTCGGTCGACAAGGTCGGCGGTTCCTCCCTCACCAGCGGTGGGTTCAACGCCGCTGTCAAGGAGATCCGGACCGAAGCCTCCTCATGACCTCGGTCGCCCCCCTCGTCCACTCGTGGACGTTCGAGGCGATCGGAACGGTGTGGCGGATCGAAGCCGCCTCCCCCCTCGACGATGGCGTCCGTGAGCAGATCACGGGCGCCATCGCGCGGTTCGACTCGGAGTGGTCCCGCTTCCGCGCGGATTCGCTCGTGAGACGGCTGGGCGGGGAGGGAGGGGCGGTCCCGGCCCCCGCCGACGCCGTCGCCATGCTCGATGCCTATGACGCCCTCGACACCGCCACCGCCGGTGCGGTGAACCCTCTCGTCGGCGAGGCCCTCGCCCGCCGCGGGTACGACGCCGACTACTCCCTGGTCGACCGCGGCCCCGTGTCGGCGCCTCGGAACTGGCGGGAATTGATCACCTGGTCTCCGGACGCCCTCTCGCTGTCCGAGCCCGCGCTCCTCGACGTCGGCGCGCTCGGCAAGGGGCGTCTCGCAGACCTCGTGCTCGATCTCGTCCCCGACGGCCCTGCGGTCGTCGACGCGGGCGGCGACATCGCGGTTCGCGGGGTGACCCAACGCGTCGCACTCGAGCACCCGTACGACGCCTCGCGCGCGATCGGGGTCTGGTCGGTGACGGATGCCGCGCTCTGCGCCTCGGCGATCAACCGCCGGGCCTGGGGTGACGGGCTCCATCACGTGCTCGATGCTCGCACCGGTCAGCCGGTGCGCCGATACGCGGCCACGTGGGCCGCAGCCTCCGACGCGATGACGGCCGACGCCGTCGCAACCGCGTTGTTCTTCGACGGCGGTCCTCGACTGGCCGCCGAGTGGGGAGCCGAATGGGTGCGGATGGGCACCGACGGCTCCGTCGAATGGTCCCCCCGATGCGAAGCGGAGTTGTTCTCGTGATCTCGTCCCTCAGTGCCGCCTGGACGCGCCTCATCGGCGCGCTCGGTCGGCTGTCCATGTACCGTCTGGTCCTGCTGGCGCTGTCGGCTCTCGCCGTCATCGCGGTGGTGCTCTCCTTCACCGGGGCCGTATCGGTCTCGGCGCTCGAACTCGCGGTCTCGTTCGCTGTCCTCGCCGCGTCCATCCTGGTGGTGGATGCCGTCGCCCAGCGCATCGTCCGCAGGCCCTGGCGCATCGAATCGGCGCTCATCACGGCGCTCATCCTGGTGTTCGTCCTCCGACCGGGAATCGAACCGATGGCGCTTCTCGGCCTCGCTCTCGCGGGGGCTATCGCATCTGCGTCGAAGTACCTCCTCGCCTGGCAGGGGCGTCACATCTTCAACCCCGCGGCGGTGGGCGCGAGCGCCCTCACGATCATCAGCATCTGGGCGCCGGACCTCGGGTTCTCGGCGTGGTGGATCGGCTCTCCCGCGATGGCCGTACCCGTGGTGCTCCTGGGGCTCGCCGTCCTCATCCGCACCGAGAAGGTGCGCGTCGTGGGGCTCTTCCTCGTCGTCGCGGTCGCCGTGGGTCTGGTGCGCACGGTGGTGCAGGCGCAGGCGGCGGGCTTCGCACTCGACCCCGGCATGACGCTCTCGAGCCTTCTCCTGTCGTCGCCCTTCCTCTTCCTCGGTGCGTTCATGCTCTCGGAGCCACTGACGCTTCCGCCGCGGCGGTGGCAGCAGTTCACGGTCGCGGCCGTGGTCGGCGTCCTGGCAGGCTGGCCGCTCGCGGTCGGCGACATCACCCTCGGGCAGGAACGCGCTCTTCTCATCGGCAACCTCATCGCGTTCGTCTTCGCGCTACGGACCGCCGTCCGTCTCACGATCGTCGAGCGGACCGCGGTGACGCCGAGCGTGCGGGAGTACAGCTTCCGCGCGGAGCGGCCGGTGCGGTTCACCCCGGGCCAGTACCTCGAACTCGAGGTACCGCACGCGCGACCCGACTCACGAGGCACCCGACGCGAGTTCAGCATCCTCTCCTCGCCGGCGGAGCTGCCGCTCGTCCGGATCGCGATGCGAGAGGGCTCGCAGTCCAGCTACAAGAAGGCGATCGCGACGGTGAAGCCGGGCGACGAACTGGCGATCACCGGGATCTGGGGTGATTTCGTGCTCCCGCGGAAGACGGATGCGCCCGTCCTCATGGTCGCCGCCGGTATCGGCGTCACGCCTTTCGTCTCGCATCTTCGTCACCTGCGGATGACGCAGGAGCGGCGCGACGTCGTCTTCGTCTACGTGGCATCGGCGAGCGAGGAACTCGCCTTCCGCGACGACCTCGAAGCCGCCGGCATCCCGGTCATCGTCGTCACCCGTGACGAGCCGACGGACCTGCCCGAGGGCTGGACGTGGGGCGGTGGGAACCGGCTCGATGCCGAAAGCCTCCTGCGCCATGTTCCCGACATCCACCGGCGACACGCCTTCGTGTCCGGTCCGCCGGCGCTCATCGCCACGTTGACGCCCGCGCTGAACCGAGCGAAGTCCATCACGACGGACGCGTTCAGCGGTTACTGATCGTCATTCGCGCATCGAGGTCCCGATCGGGCCGGGGACGCATCGGCGTATCCCTGCCGGATCGGGACCTCGGTCGCGTTACGGGGTGGTGACGCCGGCGGGGGAGTCGGGGCGGGCGGGCAGGCGCACCTCGAAGGTGGTCGAGCCGGGCTCCGAATCCACGACGATCCGGCCGCCGTGGCCGGTGACGATCGCCTTCGCGATCGACAGTCCCAGTCCGGTGCCGCCGGTCTGACGGGCACGGGACGAGTCGGCACGGCTGAACCGTTCGAACAGGTCGCCGGCGATCGCGGGGTCGATGCCCGGGCCGTCGTCGTGGATGCGGAGGACCGCTTCGCTTCCCTGGATCTCGACCGTCGTGGTCACCCGAGTGCCGGCGGGCGTATGGACGCGCGCGTTGGCGAGGAGGTTCGCCGCCACTTGGTGGATGCGGCCCGAATCGCCCGCGACGATGACCGGGTCGCCGGAGACCTCCAGCACCCAATCGTGGTCTGTTCCCGCGACGCGTGCGTCGGAGACGGCCTCGACCGCCAGGCGCGTCAGGTCGACGGCGCTGTAGACGAGCTCCGTGCCCTCGTCCAGACGCGCGAGCAGCAGCAAGTCCTCTACGAGGGCCGTCATCCGCAGCGATTGCGCCTGAATGCGCTCGAGGGACTCGCGGGTGGTGTCGGCGATCACACCGGGCGCGGCCGTGCCCGTGGCTTCCGCCTGACGGATGCCGCGCAGCGACAGCTCCGAATAGCCGCGGATGGACGCCAGCGGGGTCCGGAGCTCGTGGCTCGCATCGGCGACGAAGGACCGCATCCGGTCTTCGTTGCGCTGCCTGGCGGCGAGGGAGGTCTCGACGTGATCGAGCAGCGTGTTGAGCGCGTGACCGACCTGGCCGACCTCCGTGTTCGGATCGGTGTCCTCCTCGGGCACGCGCTCGGTGATGGTCACGGCTTCCGCCAGTGGCATCGCCGCCACGCGCGACGCCGTGGCCGCCACCGAACGCAGCGGCGCCAGCGCGCGCCGGATGAGGAGTGCGAGGATCGCCGCGAGCAGGAGGAGTCCACCCGTGGTCAGGAGCGCCACGGTCGTCACGATCCGCGCGCTGACACTCGTGACCTCCGACGTGGGGAGGCCTGTGACCGTCGAGCCGGTGACGCTCGAGTACGGTCCGGGCATCGCGTGGACGCGGTAGTCGCCGAGCCGTGCGATGGTGGCGTCGGCCCAGCCGTCCGGATCGGACGGTCCGGCCTCGATCCGGCCGATATCGAGCGACCGGACATCGCCGTCGTCGTCCACGTACGCCGCGGTGAGGCCCGCGAGGTTGTTGACCAGGAGGAGCGTGCCACGTTCCTGGCGTCCGCGGCTGAGGAGCTCATCCGCCCGACTGTTGAGATCGACGACGATCGAGTCCTGCGCCCGGGTGACCTTGGCGTCCAGGTTCTCTCGGAGGATCGACTCCAGCACCGTTCCCGTTCCGAGACCGACGGTGATGAGGATGACGGACACGAAGGAGACGGCGGCGGTGATCAGCCGCGCTTGCAGACTCCAGCGGTGCCGCCGGCGGCGGGGGCTCGAGATCACTGGCTCGCTTTGATCATGTAGCCGACGCCGCGGACGGTGTGGATGAGAGGGTCCTTACCCGCGTCGATCTTCTTGCGGAGGTAGGAGATGTACAGCTCGACGACGCTGGAACGGCCGCCGAAGTCGTAGTTCCACACGCGGTCCAGGATCTGCGCCTTCGACAGGACACGACGCTGGTTGCGCATGAGGTAGCGGAGCAGCTCGAACTCCGTCGCGGTCAGCTCGATCTCGTCGTCGCCGCGGAAGACCTCGTGCGAGTCCTCGTTCAGCGTGAGGTCTCCGACGCGGAGGATCGGGTCGGCCGTGTCCGTCGATGCCCCGGCTCGGCGCATGAGCCCGCGCAGGCGCGCGACGACTTCCTCCAGACTGAACGGCTTCGTGACGTAGTCGTCGCCGCCGGCGGTGAGACCCGCGACCCGGTCGCTGACGGAGTCCTTCGCGGTGAGGAAGAGGACCGGTACGTCGTCCCCGGCCTGGCGCAGCCGCTGCAGGACCGCCATACCGTCGAGGTCGGGCATCATGATGTCGAGCACCATGGCGTCGGGCGCGAACTCACGCGCCACGTTCAGAGCATCGAAGCCCGACCCCGCTGTGCGGACCTCCCAGCCCTCCATGCGGAGCGCCATGGAGAGCAGATCGGTCAGCATCTGCTCGTCGTCGACGACGAGGACGCGCAGGGGGGAGCCGTCGGGGCGCTGGAGGAGGGGGGCAGGCATCGTCATGATTCCTATTCTCATGACCTTCCTATGAGCGTGCTATGCCCAACCTTCGCTCACGCTTGGGATCGCACCTGACGCGGCGGATCCGGCGGGGAGAGCAGGAAGGCGAGAAGGAGCATGAGACACATGCCGACGAGCGAACCGAGTGTGTTCGCGACGACGTCGCGCACGTCGGCAACGCGGGTGTCGATGAAGATCGCCTGGAGAACCTCGATCGCCGCGCTCGCGAGAGCGCCCAGGATCGGCGCCGTCCACCAGCCACGCACGCCGAACCACAGGACCGCGATGACCCCGAGGGGCACGAACATCGCGACGTTCGCGCCGAACTCGACGCGGTCGAACGTGATCCACGCCGTAGATGGCCGTTCGGCGAACCAAGCCAGCAGCCGGTTCAGGGCCGAGCCGATGTCCGAGCCGTACGGCGCCGCGCGCAGCGTCATCCACCCCACCATCCACGCGTAGAGCGCGGTGAGGATCGCAAGGACGATACGCGCGGCGACGCGGTGGACGCGCAGGCCCGTGTCGGTGCGACTCAGTGGGTGTCCTCGGCCTCGATCTCGCTGCGGTCGCCGGACCACAGCGTGTGGAACGTGCCGTCCTTGTCGATGCGCTTGTAGGTGTGGGCGCCGAAGAAGTCTCGTTGCCCCTGGATGAGGGCCGCCGGGAGGCGGTCGGCGCGGAGTCCGTCGTAGTAGGCCAGCGAGGAGCTGAAGGCGGGGGCCGGGATGCCGGCGGCCGCCGACACGCGGACGATCTCACGCCAGGCATCCTGCGTGCGGCCGAGGGCCTCGACGAAGTAGGGCGCCGTCAGCAGAACGGGGAGGTCGGACTGCTCGTCGTAGGCGTCGGCGATGCGGTTGAGGAACTGGGCCCGGATGATGCACCCGCCGCGCCAGATCTTGCTGACCGCGCCGAGGTCGATGTTCCAGTCGTACTGAGCGGCGCCGGCGCGGATCTCGTCGAAGCCCTGGCTGTAGGCGACGATCTTCGACGCGTAGAGCGCGAGGCGGACCTGCTCGATGAACGCCTCGGCGTCGGGAACGGTGAAGTCCTCGGAGGACGGGCCCGGCAGCGAGCCGGAGACGTCGCGCTGCTCACGGTGGCTGGAGAGGGAGCGGGCGAAGGTGGCCTCGGCGATGCCGGAGACGGGAACGCCGAGGTCGAGCGCTGTCTGCACCGTCCATGCGCCGGTGCCCTTGGCTCCCGCCTGGTCGACGATGACGTCCACGAGGGGCTTGCCCGTGGTGGCATCCGTCTGGCGGAGGACCTCGGCGGTGATCTCGATCAGGTAGGACTCGAGCTCGCCGCGGTTCCATTCCTCGAAGACGTCCGCGATCTCAGCGGGGGTCTTGCCGGTGCCGCGGCGGATGAGGTCGTAGGCCTCGGCGATGAGCTGCATGTCGGCGTACTCGATGCCGTTGTGCACCATCTTCACGAAGTGTCCGGCGCCGTCGTGGCCGATGTGCGTGACGCAGGGCTCGCCCTCGGCGACCGCGGCGATGGACTTCAGGATCGGGCCGAGCGTGACCCATGCCTCGTCGGGGCCGCCGGGCATGAGGGACGGGCCGTTCAGCGCGCCCTCCTCGCCGCCCGAGACGCCCATGCCGACGAAGTTGTACCCGGCTTCGGAGACCGCCTTCTCGCGGCGGATCGTGTCGGTGAACAGGCTGTTGCCGCCGTCGATGATGATGTCGCCGGGCTCGAACACGCGCATGAGCTCGTCGATGACGGCATCGGTCGGCTTGCCGGCCTTGACCATGATGATCGCGGTGCGCGGCTTCTGCAGCGACGCCGCGAACTCCTCGTAAGTGAAGGCGGGCACGAACTCCGCCTCGGGGTGCGCCTCGATCAGCTCGTCGGTCTTCGAGCGCGACCGGTTGAAGACGGCGACCGTGTTGCCCTCACGCGAGGCGAGGTTGCGGGCGAGGTTCGACCCCATGACCGCGAGGCCCACGACGCCGATGTTGGCGGACCCGGACTCGGCGCCGGTGGACGCGGATTCGGGGTGGGTGGGACGGTCCACCTCTTCGGGCTGCGGGGCTCCCTCGTGCTGCTGCGTGGCTTCGTGCGGAGCCTGGTCCTGGTCGTTGGAATGTCCGGTGGAAGAGGGGGACGACGACATGCGTAGCTCCAGGTCTGCGTGAGGTGTGAGCGAGAGGGTGGGATGCCGGAACCGGCGGTGCCCTCCCCGGTCACTGTATCGGCTGGCCCGGAGAGGACGGTCTGATGTGACGGTGTCAGTCCTTGTAGCTGCGCCCGAGCGAGAGGAAGGCACCGACGACGCAGACGGCGGTCGCGGCGCTCAGAGCTCCGACGAACCAGAGCAGTGCGTGCGACATCCATCCGTAGTCCATGGGGTTCCTCCGTCTTTCGGGCGTGGCGGGACTGACGTTCCATCGTATCCATCGCGCTGATAGACTCGGTCCGAACTTCGGCGAGGGATGCACCGCATCCGTGATCGACGCGGTGAGCAGGCTTCGCGGCTTTCCTCACGCGCATGCGTTCGAGTCGAACCACAGACCACGTCGAGGCCGTATCGGCCCCGATGACAGACGAGGCCGTACCGGCCCCGATTGACTGGGCCGCGAAGGCCCGCAAGGAGAACACTCATGTCGACTGAGACCGACACCAAGGTCATCGCCGAGCTGCGCGAGCAGTTCGGCAAGGGATTCGCCCGCCGTCTGCGCGCCGCCGGCAAGATCCCCGCCGTCATCTACGGCCACGGCACGGACCCCGTGCACGTCGCCCTGCCCGGCCACCAGGTCTCGCTGCTCATCCGCCGCGCCAACGCGCTGCTCGAGCTCGAGATCGACGGCAAGCAGCAGCTCACGCTGGTCAAGGACGTCCAGAAGGACCCCGTGCACCAGATCATCGAGCACATCGACCTCCTCGTCGTGAAGAAGGGCGAGAAGATCCAGGTCGACGTCCCCGTCTCCGTCACCGGTGAGCCGTTCCCCGGCACCATGGCGACCCTCGAGAACACCACGGTCACCCTCGAGGTCGAAGCCACCCACATCCCGCAGAACGTCGAGGTCTCGGTCGAGGGCCTCGAAGACGGCACGCACATCACCGCCGCCGAGCTCACGCTGCCCCGCGGCGCCGCGCTCGTCACCGACCCCGAGACGCTCATCGTCGGTGTCGCGCTTCCGCCGGCTCCCGTCGAGGACGAGGCCGAGGAGTCCGAGGAGGGCGCCGAGGCCGCCGAGTCCGACGACGCGCCTGCCGAGGAATCCGCCGAGTAAGACCGCTCCGATCGAAGCCCGTCGCCGCTGCCGCCGCGACGGGCTTCGTCGTCGAAAGGACCGTTCATGGCCGACACCTGGCTGATCGTGGGACTCGGGAACCCGGGGCCCCGCTACGAGGCGACCCGCCACAACGTGGGGCAGATGGTGATCGACGAGCTCGCCCGCAGGCGGTCCGAGACGCTGCGGTCGCACAAGGCGAACGCGCGGGTCGCCGAGACGTGGCTGCGACCGGGAGGCCCCAAGCTGGTGCTCGCCACGCCGAATTCGTTCATGAACGTGTCGGGGGGGCCCGTGTCGGCGCTCGCGGCGTTCTACTCCGTGCCGCCCGGGCGGGTGGTGATCGTGCACGACGAGCTCGACATCCCGTTCGACTCGCTGAAGCTCAAGGTGGGCGGCGGTCACGGCGGCCACAACGGCGTCCGCGACGTTGCGAAGGCGCTCGGCACGCCCGACTTCCCGCGCGTCCGGGTCGGTATCGGTCGCCCGTCGGGACGACAGGATCCCGCCGATTGGGTGCTCGACCCGTTCGGCTCTGCGGAGCGGCAGACGCTCCCGATCATGATCGGCGATGCGGCGGATGCCGTGGAGCAGCTCGTCGAGGAGGGGCTCCTCGCGGCGCAGCAGCGTCACCACGCCCCGCGCGCCTGACCTTCAGCGGCTCGGGCGGATCCGATGTCGGATGCGCCGCGTAGACTTCCCCGGTGACAATTCCCGGGATCGTGCGCGCCCTCGAACAGGCTGACAGCTTCCGGGAGGCCCTCGACGGCGCCGCCTCGGACGTCGACTTCTCGGCGGTGACGGGCCTCGACGCCCCGCTCCTCGCCGCCCTCCTCGAACGCCGCGTGGCGTCGGGCCGGCCTCCCGTGCTGCTCCTCGTCGCACCCACGGGGCGCCGCGCTGAGAGCATCGGTGCCGCGCTGCAGTGCCTTCTGCCACAGGCCGCCGTGCGGCACCTGCCCGCGTGGGAGACTCTCCCGCACGAGCGGCTCAGCCCCAGCGCCGAAACCGTCGGACGCCGCCTGAGCGTCCTCCGCGAAGCGGCGGACTGGGACGGCCGCACGCCCCTCGTGGTCACGGCATCCGTCCGCGGCG
>ENA-UOWK01000540-UOWK01000540.1-bioreactor-metagenome-genome-assembly--contig:-NODE-540-length-18822-cov-9.219001_pt1 | contig 18822 bp, 14 predicted proteins | sample MGYA00238157_ERZ761612 | MGnify/ENA primary metagenome ERZ761612 (study PRJEB28901, sample SAMN06268035) | bioreactor metagenome | isolation source: Joint BioEnergy Institute, California, USA | place... | reverse complement strand
GGAAGGGGCGGACCGGCGGCGCAACAGAGTTCCGCTCGATCAGCGTGACATCCAGTAGCACCTCTGACGGGTGATTGGCCGGATCGGCATTGTCCGTCGCCAGCAGCAGCTTCAGCGCGTGCTGGCCCAGGTCGCGGACAGGCTGACGCACCGCGGTCACGGCGGGTGCGAAAAGATGCAGCGGCCCCACGTCGTCGAACCCGACGACCGAGACCTCCTGCGGAATGGGAATGCCGGCCTCTGCCAGAACCTCGTACAGGCCGATCAGCAGTTCGTCGGACGTGGCAAAGATGGCCGTCGGACGGGACGCCGGGTCCTGCGCGACGAAGGCCCGGCCGGCCGCGCGTCCGGCAGAGACGGTGTAAAGCCCGCTGATCCGGTCGATCGCATGATCCGGCCCCGACACCTCCGCGATCCCGGCAGAAAAGCCCTCGAAGCGGCGGGCGCCGCTGACCATCTCGTCGACGCCGCCGACGAACAGCACGTGCCGATGGCCCTGTTGCGCCAGATGACGCCCGGCCAGCCAGCCGCCGCGACGGTTGTCGCAGAAGATCTTGGGGGCGGTCGTGCCCACGACATCCTCGTCCACGACAACGCAGCGAGGAAGGTGGTTGATCTTCTGGGCCAGCCTGTCGGTGCCTGCATGGTTGGTGACGAAGATCAGCCCGTCGGCATGGCCGGTCCGCACCAGGTCAAGATAGGAGAGTTCGCGTTCCGGAGAGTTCAGCGTCGCATAAAGCGCCAGTGCCAAGCCCATGTCGCTTGCCTCGGCCTCGACGGCGCCGACCAGCGCGGCAAAGAACGGGCTGGAGATGTCGGGAACGATCAGGGCGATCGTGTCCGACCGCCCGAGGCTCAGGCGCCGCGCATGGGGATTGGGCGTATAGTTCAGCGTGCGGATCGCCGCATCGATCAGGGACGCGGTCCGTTCGGGCAGTTCCAGAGAGCCGTTCAGATAGCGCGACACCGTCGCCTTGGAGACGCCAGCCGCTGTCGCAACATCCTGAAGATTGGCCAAGCGAGTCCCCTAAAGCTTATAAAGCGGTTTAGTAAACTGGTTTATAAACCGACGATGCCGTGGTGATTTCAGTCTGTAAAGATAATTTTGAAGGGTCGGCACATGTCGCCGGTTTTTTCAGCAGCACCCGATGTGCAAGTCGATCGTCGCTATCCTGCACGCCCTGTCCGGTACATGTCCTTGTTGCGATGCGACATTCCGGCGATGCCGTGTGCCGGGAACCGCCCGTGCGATCCTTGTGTGAACCTGAGGGTGACGGGCGCCATCCGTTGGACTGCGTGCTTTCGAACTTGGTCAGGCTCATGCCGTGCGCGTCGCGGGATGACGCCAGGACGAAAATGGTGGTCATGCACTAGATCGGGCGCCCTGTCCGCGTCAGACGCAACCGATCTGCGTCACGACGACAACACCTCCGTTCCGCACCGAGAGACTGCAAGGTAACCTTGTCATCCCCGTCATGCGCAAGGCGTTACCACATGTCGCACTCCACCCTGAGGCAACGGACTCCTTCAAGGATCGCCGCCCCACGTTGCCGCACAGGCGATGGAGCAAATCTCACTCGATCCGGGAAATCCCCAAGGAATTCCGCACCGCGCACCATGCGCCTGCGCAGATTTCTCAGGAACGATGCGCCCGCGTAACGCTTGACCCCAGTATTTCAAGACCAAGAGGGCAAAGCATGAAAAGACTGGCACAGCATCTGGGCCTGCGGGTCGATCCCACGATCTTCTTCATATCGGCAGGCCTCAGCCTGATCTTCGTCGTCCTGCTGGTGGCGATGCCCGGTCCCATCGGGGCCGCGTTTTCCGTCAGCCGGGCCTGGATCGTGACCAACCTGGGCTGGTTCTTCATCCTTGCGGTGAACGTCTGGCTGGGCTTTCTGATCTATGCGGCGATGTCGCGCCACGGGCATATCCGTCTTGGGCCGCGCAACTCTCGGCCCGAATACTCCAACCTCTCGTGGTTCACGATGCTGTTCGCGGGCGGCATCGGCACGGTGCTGATGTTCTGGGGCGTGGCAGAGCCGATCAGCCATTATCAGTCGCCGCCCTTGCCGGGGGTCGAACCCTTCACCCTGGCCGCGGCCCAGGATGCCATCGCGATATCGCTCTATCACCTTGCGCTGCACACCTGGACGATCTTTGCCCTGCCCGGGCTGGCCTTCGCCTATTTCATCAACCGCTATGACCTGCCCGTCAGGGTCAGTTCCGTCTTCTACCCGCTGCTGCGCGAGGGGATCTATGGCCCCGTGGGCAAGACGATCGACATCGTCTCCATCCTGGGCACGCTGTTCGGGGTCGCGGTCTCGCTCGGCCTCGGCTCGTCGCAGGTCGCGGCGGGACTGTCGGCGCTGTTCGGCTGGTCGAACGACACCGGGTTGCGCCTTGCGATCCTGGGCAGCCTGACGATCGTCGCCACGATCTCGATCGTCGCCGGCCTGGACAAGGGGGTGAAGCTGCTGTCGAACGTCAACATCGGCATGGCCGTGGGCCTGATGCTGTTCGTGCTGGTGACCGGATCGACCCTGTTTCTTCTGCGTGGCGTCGTCGAGACGATCGGCCTGTACCTGTCCAATCTGCCGCGCCTGGCCTTCTGGAACGACATGCTGCACGGCGGCGGGATGGATACCGGCGAATGGGGCTGGCAGGGCGACTGGACGGTGTTCTACTGGGCCTGGACGGTCACCTGGTCGCCCTTCATCGGCCTGTTCGTGGCGCGGATCTCCCGCGGGCGCACGGTCCGTGAATTCGTCTTTGGCGTCCTGCTGGCGCCATCGCTGTTCACCGTCATCTGGTTCGCGATCTTCGGCTGGCAGGCGATGGCCATCGACGGACTGGGAGAGGCGGCGCGTGCCGCGATGGGCCCCGCCGCGGGCAGCATCAGCAACGCCGTCAGCGAATCCGTCCCGCTGGCGATGTTCGCCTTCTTCGCGGAACTGCCTTGGGCACCGCTGATGCAGGGGCTGGCCGTGCTGGTCGTGGCGATCTTCTTTGCCACCTCGTCGGATTCGGCGTCGCTGGTCGTGGACATGCTGTGCACGGGAACGGCGGAACCCGGACCCGTCCGCCAGCGCGTCTTCTGGGGCCTGGCCGAAGGCGCCATCGCCGGAACGCTGATCCTGCTGGCAGGAGAGGCCGGGCTGACGGCCCTGCAGGAGGTGATCACGGTCGTGGGGCTGCCGATCTTCCTGCTGGTCTCGATGATGATCCCGGCCCTGATCCGCGGGTTCGCCGCAGAGGAGATCGACCACATCACGATCGGCAAGCGTCCCGCGCTGAGCGAGTTCGACCCCGCCGCCACCGACGAGGCCGACGCCCCGGCCAGGTGACGGGTCGCCCCGTCCCCGGCCGGTCGCCCGCGGCTCAGTCGCGGGCGTTCGCCTTGCGCAGCCGCCACAGGCTGGCGCCCAGCACGATGATCGCCATGATGGCATCCGATTTGGGCGTCGGCGCATCCGTTGCGTCACGGCCTGTCCCGGACACGCCGATGGCCTTCTGGCCCGACGACGCGGCGGGCGTCCCGTGACCGGGCGGCGGGGTGTCGGCCTTGACGGCATCGCGCTGGCCCATCGGTTCGGGGGCACCCGTGGTCGTGTCCTCGGAGGTCTGCTGTTCGATCTCGGCGTTCAACTCGGCTCCGGCCAGCACGATGAAGGCCGACAGCCACATCCAGGTCAGCAGCATGATGACCCCGCCCAACGTCCCGTACGTCTCGGTATAGTCGTCGAAGTTCTGGACATAGAGCGAGAACGCCGCGGTGCCCAGAATCCACAGGACCGTGGCCGCCACGGCACCGACGCTGACCCACCGCCACTTGGGATCGGCGCGCGACGGACCAAAGCGATAGATCGCCGCCAGCCCGATCATGGTCAGCACCGCCATCAGCGGCCATTTCAGCCATTCGGCGGCGGTCTCCAGCGTCGGTGACAGCGGCAGGAAGGCGATGACCGACGGCAGCACGATCAGCAGCGCGATCGCGACCGCCAGGCCCAGGATGGCGCATACCGTGATCAGAAGCGCGCTGAGATACAGCTTGATGAAGCCGCGGCCCTCCTCTTCGTCATAGGCGATGTTCAGCCCCTCCATCAGGGTCATGACGCCCTTCATGGCGCCATAGATCGCGATGGCCAGACCAAAGGCCGCGACCAAGCCGGTCGCCGTCTCATCGCCGCTGGTGACCTTCAGGACCTGTTCCTGCAGCACCGCCCCGGCGCTTTCCGGGATCAGGGCCATGACCGTGTCCAGCTGGCTGGCGATGTCGGCGGGGTCCAGCACCAGACCCGCGATCGAGATCAGCGCGGCAAGGGCCGGGAACACCGACAGCAGCGCATAGAACGCGATGCCCGCCGACACGACCGAAATGTGGTCGCTGGCGATCTCGGTCTTCACGCGAACAAGGATCTGCTTCCATTCCGCCATGGAAAATCGTGTCGGAGAGGCTGTCCCCTTCTGGTCTGTCGAAAGGGTCGTCTTGGTACGGGGCACGTGGTTCTCCAGCGCTGTAATGGGCAGGGTCGGCAGGTCCGCAAGCTCACGAATCTGTCATCTGTGCAGACGTAAGGCGATCACCGCGACCGGGGTTCCTTGCGCGATCGATGCCCTGCCCGACCGTTGCCCGGTCGCACCGTTCCGCCGCCGCCGACGATCGGACATAAACGGGTGACCTGTGTGGCTGCCCGGCCTGTCCCCGACTGCTGTCACGACCGGGGGTGCCGCTGCCGTGCCGTGGGTGACGTGACCTGCCGTCGGGGGCGATGAGGCAAAGGGCTGGAACATTCGCGCCATCCCCTTGTTGGACCCCTGCTCGATCACGGGCCCAGAACACAAGGAAAGGCCCGCCCATGCATCGTCGTCCCGACACGCCACCCCTGGTTCCCGGCACCGCGCGCAGGTCGCGGAACCGCGCCTGATGCGCCGTTACGCCGCCGCACACGCTGCCCCCGACGGCGTCCAGCCACCACGCAGCCTGCTGGATCGCCGGAACCAACGCCCCCGCAACCAGACGCCGCCCATGCGGGCCATCTGACCGAACACCATGATCGCGGCGCCGGACCATCGGTGCCGCACAGCTTTGGGAAAGGACCGTCATGCCCCATCATGATCATCTCGACCACATCCGCCACACGCCCCGGCCGCCCGCATCCGGTGTTGGCCTAGGCGCGGTGCTGGGCATCTTCCTGGCCGCCGCCGGAACCGGCTATCTGCTGACCCGCCAGCCCGAACGGCGTCCCGCCGACAACGCCCCCCGGCGCGCTGCCAAGCACGGGCCGTCGGGCCGCTTTGCGCTGACCGGCCGCACCGTGACCATCGCCCGCCCCCGCGACGAGATCTATGCCTTCTGGCGCCAGTTCGGGAACCTGGCCGGCGTGATGGAGAACGTCCACGCCGTCTCGACCGAGGGCGACGTCACCCGCTGGACCCTGCGCGGCCCGGGCAGCGACATCACCCTGCGCACCCGCATCACCGAGGATCGCCCCGGCGACGTCATCGCATGGGCCTCGACCGATGGCTCGGACATCGAGACCACCGGCCGGGTGCTGTTTCGCGATGCGCCGGGCAATCGCGGCACCGAGGTCACCGCGCTGATCGCCTATGTGCCGCCGATGGGCGCGCTTGGCCGCGTCGTGGCCAAGCTGTTCCAGGCGGACCCCGCGATCCAGGGGCGCCGCGACCTGAAGCGCCTGAAGATGTTCCTTGAGACCGGCGAGATCGCCACCCCCCTCAACCGCAGACAGGAGGCCTGATCCATGCGCGCACTGACATGGCACGGCAAGCACGACGTCCGCGTCGAGACGATGCCCGACCCCCAGATCGTCAACCCCCGTGACGCGATCATCCAGGTCACCTCGACCGCGATCTGCGGGTCCGACCTGCACCTGTTCGACGGGGTGATCCCCGGCATGCAGGCGGGCGACATCCTGGGCCACGAATTCATGGGCCGGGTCGTCGATGTCGGCCCCGGCAGCACGCTGAAGGTCGGCCAGCGCGTCGTGGTGCCCTTCACCATCTCCTGCGGGTCGTGCTTCTTCTGCCAGCGGGCGCAGTTCTCGGCCTGCGACAACTCGAACCCCGCCGACAAGCAGGACCTGACCGAAACCATGTTCGGCCATGCGGCGGCGGGCCTGTTCGGCTACAGCCACCTGACGGGCGGCTATCCGGGCGGACAGGCGGAATATGTCCGCGTGCCGTTTTCCGACGTGGGCCCGATCGTCATTCCCGAAGGCATGGACGATGACGACGTCCTGTTCCTGTCCGACATCCTGCCCACCGGCTGGATGGCCGCGGACAATGCCGACATCGAAGCCGACGACACCGTCGTGGTCTGGGGTTGCGGCCCGGTCGGGCTGTTCGCGATCCAGGCTGCCCGGCTGATGGGCGCGGCCCGCGTCATCGCCATCGACCACTATCCCAACCGCCTGGCCCTGGCCCGCCGGATGGGGGCCGAGGTGATCGACTTCAAGCAGACCTCGGTGCTGGAGGCGGTCATGGAGATGACCGGCGGCATCGGTGCCGACGCGGTCATCGACGCGGTCGGGATGGAGGCGCACGGCTTTGCCCTGGACACGGTGATGGACAACCTCAAGCAGGCCGTGGGCGTCGGTGCGGACAGCGGCCACGCCCTGCGCGAGGCGCTGATGGCGGTGCGCAAGGGCGGCCGCGTGTCGGTCCCCGGCGTCTATGGCGGCTTCATGGACAAGTTCCCGCTTGGCGCGCTGATGCAGAAGGGGCTGCAGCTGCGCACCGGACAGACCCATGTGCAGGCCTATACCCACGACCTGCTGCGCCGCATCCAGGAGGGAGAGCTGGACACGACCTTCATGATCTCTCACCGCCTGCCGCTGGAGGAGGCCGCCAAGGGCTATGAGGGGTTCCGCTGGAACCAGAACGACTGGACCAAGGTCGTGCTCAAGACCTGACGCCCGTTGCGGCCGCCGGCAGGCATTGCCGGACCGGAACCGCGTCCCCGGATCGTCGTGCCCCTTGCCCGGGCGCCCCGATCCGGGGACAGTCGTTTTCCGAAGGCCCTGTCCGATGCCACGCCTGCCCCGGCATTCGGGGTCACCTGTTCCACGGAATGGACGATGCCCATGCTTCCGCTTCTGCGATCCCTTGCGCTGGTGTTTCTGGTCGCGATGTCCCTTGGTCCCGCGGCCGCGCAGGACGCGACGTTCGAGACGTCCGTCCTGAACCCCGGCCTTGGCACGCCGCCGGACCGGATCAACCGCGAGACGCCCCGCGCCACCATGGCCAGCTTCCTGCGCGCGGCCGAGGAGGAGGACTGGGAGGCGGCGGCGCATCTGCTGGATCTGGGCGAACTGCCGGTCGATCGGCAGGCCGAGCTTGGGCCGCGCCTGGCCCATCAGCTTTACGACGTGATCGACCGCAAGGTCGTCCTGGACTGGTCGACCCTGCTGGACCGCCCCGACGCCCTGCAAAGCCAGGGCGGCGACACCGAGGCGATGGCCGGATCGCCGCGCCGGTCGCTGCTGCTGCGCGACCTGCCCATGGACCCCGTCCCGGCCGAGATCCGCCTGAACCGCGTCCAGCCCGACGGCGCCGACCAGCCCCTGTGGGTCTTTCCCGCCGAAACCGTCCGCGACGTCCCTGCCCTGCATGCCGATTACGGCCCGTCGCGGTTCGAACTGTCCCTGCCCCCAAGCATGCGGGAAAAGACGCTTGGCGGCCTGATGCGATGGGAATGGATCGGCCTGCCCATCCTGATCGCGGCCGCGGTGCTGCTCAGCTGGATCGTGCACCGCACGCTCAAGGTGCTGCGCCATCACGCCCGCGGGCAGATCGCCACCGGGATCCTTGCGGCATCGTCCAAGCCGCTGATCATCGCCAGCGTCACCGCGCTGGTCTGGTGGGTCACGGGCAACATCTTCGTCTTTTCGGGCCGCATCGACGTCTTCGTCACGCCGGCCATCGCGACGGGCGTGGTCACGGCGCTGCTGCTGTTCATCGTCGGCAGCGTCGAGGCCCTGCTGAACGGCCTGGTCGCCCCCGGAGAGGACGTGGACCTGACCGCCGCCGAACAGGCCGAGGCCCGCATCCTTGCGACCCGCCTGAACGCCGCGCGCCGGGTGCTGGTGGTGGTGGTGTTCCTGATCGGGGCCGGCGTCGTCCTCTCCTCGGCCGACCTGGCGGCCAATCTGGGGCTGTCGCTGCTGACATCTGCGGGGGCGCTGACCATCGTCCTGGGCTTTGCCGCGCGCAACGTGCTGGGCAACATCATGGCCTCGCTGCAGATCGCGTTGAACCAGTCCGCGCGCGTGGGCGACCGCGTCGTCTACAAGGGAGAGCTGTGCCATGTCGAACGCATCAACATGACCTTCGTCCAGCTGCGCAACTGGGACAGCACCCGCCTGATCGTCCCGGTCGAGGAATTTGCGTCCGAGACGTTTTCGAACTGGACCCTGCAGGACCCGGCGATGCTGCGCGTGCTCAAGCTGAAGCTGGACCCGCGGGCGGATATCGACATGCTGCGCCGGACGTTCAAAGAGGTTCTGAACCACGTCGCCACGCTGGAGATCGGCCAGAACCTGGGCGATCTGGACGATTCCAGCGTCAGCGTCGCCGATCAGGACATCTTCGGGATCCTGGTCTGGTTCAGCATCCCGTGCCGCGACCCGAACACCTCGTGGGAGGTCGCCTGCGCGGTCCGCGAACGCCTGCTGGCCGAAGCCGCGCGGATCGAGCGCGAGACCGGCAACCCGGTCTTCCCCTCCCCCGTCGCCGCCGGGGCCGCCTGACCTCATGCGCTGCAGCGTCCGTTGACGTTGCGCTGAACCGGTGCCGCTTTCGGCAAGGCGATGCCGCCCGCGGGGAAGGCCAGTGTTTTGTCGCGGGCAATGCGCATTCGACTGTTCGCATGCTTGGTTTGGATGCTGAAAACTGCCTGCGATGCTGTCTTTCTAGCTCGCCATCATATCGGTGCCTTGCCCGATCGTGCCGTCCAAGCTGCCGGTCGATACGGCCTTCATCGAACAGGCTTGCATCGTCGGGACAGCGGCCCGCGTCGAGTTCGACGAATGACGCGTGCGGCCAGCCACGTTGCCGCAATACGTGACGGGAGGCAGCAGAACCCGGGTGCGGATCAGGCTCGTGACGGAGCTTCGCCTTATGAAAGTTTCTTCGCAACGGTTTGACCGACTGTATCCATGCTCACCGACAGCGAGGCTACTGGATGCAAGACATTTGACGAACGGTTGAACTTGGAAGCACAATCGTATGCATCAACAGACCCTTATGACAACAACCTCGGCGTTCTCGACCCTCCAAATCCGCCACATCCCGAAGCAAGCCAGTACCATTGACACGTCTGGACGCCCCGACTGCGGCGTCCAGACGTGTCAGGTCGATCAGTTGGACGATGCCGACAGGCCTGCGGGCGCATCGTTGCCCGTCGCGCCCTCGATCTTGTCATGGGTGGAGGGCACGCCCGCCTTCTCGCGGCGCGTGTCGTTGTAGATCGCCTTGAGCAGGGCGACCGCCATCAGCGCCATGACGACCGAAAACGGCAGCGCGCCGATCACCATCGCCGTCTGGATCGCGGTCGTCCCGCCGGAGATCAGCAGCCCGGCCACGACCATCGCCAGCGCCACGCCCCAGAACAGGACATGCGGCCGGGATTTCGGCCCCTCGTCGCCGGCGGCGTTGATGGTGTTCACGATCAGCACGGCCGAATCCGCAGAGGTGACCAGAAAGGTCAGCAGCAGCACGACGATCAGCGCCGCCATGCCCCAGGCCAGCCAGTCCCCGATCGGGGCCAGCATGAACTCGGTCATCGCAAAGATCTTGTCGCCGTTCGCGGCATCGAAGATCACGCCGTTGGCGCCGCCGTTCATCTCCAGGTCGATGGCCGTTCCACCCGCCCAGGAAAACCAGACAAAACACATCAGCGCCGGGACGATCAGCGCGCCCAGCACGAATTCCCGCACCGTCCGCCCGCGCGAGATCCGCGCCAGGAACAGCCCCACGAACGGCGCGAAGGCGATCCACCACGCCCAGTAGAACACCGGCCACCAGCCCTGCCACTGGGCCAGCAGGAACGCCTCGGACCCTTCGACGCCGTCGGATCGGAAGACGTTCACGCTCATCTGCGGCAGGGCGACGACATAGTGCCACAGCCCCGTGAACATCGCGTTGAAGCCGAACCAGGTCGCCCCGAAGATGATCAGGAAGCCCAGCAGGATGATGGACAGCACCATGTTGATGTTGGACAGCCACTTGATGCCCTTGCCCACGCCCGACAGCGCCGACAGCGTCGACAGCCCCATGATGACCAGCAGCGCGACGACGATGCCGGTGGTGGTCGCGGCCCCGTCCGCATCGGCCAGCCCGCCGATGCCGATCCGGCCCAGCCCCGCGACCAGCTGATCGACGCCGAAGCCAAGCGTCTGCGCGACGCCCAGGATGGTCGCGACCACGGCCACGATGTCGATGACATGGCCAAGCGGCCCCGACAGGCGCTGTCCGAACAGCGGCGTCAGCCCCGACCGGATGGTCAGCGGCAGGCCGCGGCGATAGCTGAAATAGGCCAGCGACAGGCCGCACACCGCATAGCACGCCCATGCGCTGAACCCCCAGTGCAGGAACGACCACTTGAAGGCCATCGCGACGTTGTCGGCGCCGCCGGGGGTGGTCAGGCCCATGATCGATTCCGGGGTCGTGCCCAGATGCGTGACCGGTTCGGCCACGGCCCAGGTCAGCATGCCCACGCCGATCCCCGCCCCGAACATCATCGAGAACCACGAGAACCGGGTGAATTCCGGCTGGTCGTCGTCCAGCCCCAGGTTCAGCCGCCCGGCCGCCGGCCATGCCGCCAGCGCCAGGCAGACGACGATGAAGAACGCCACGACCCAGGTGTACCAGGCCGCAAAGTTCTGCAGGATGAAACCGTTCAGCCCGGTCAGGATCGCGCCCGACTGGATCGGCCAGAAGATGGCCCAGACCACGATGACCGAGATGATGATCTTGGCCGGCACCGTCACCGCGATCGAGAATCCGTTGTAGAACCCTCCGGTGGTGGTGTTGATGTTCAGCTCTGTCAGAGGGGGGCTGATCTTTTCGTCATTCGACACCGCATGTTCCTTTGTCGTTTCCAGGCCTTCGTTCCGATCGGTCCCTGTCGGCCCCGCCATCGTCCGTCGGACGACCGCCTGATCCGCCAAAAGCCTCAGCGTCGTGCCAGCACGTCGCGCATCGCGGCGACCAGCGGGGCCGCGATGCCGCCCGTCTCCCATGCGTAAAGCGATGCGACCATCGCGGGTTCCGCCCCAAAGAGCGTGCTGCGCCGCAGATCGCGTCCGACCGCCGCCCGCACCGGCAGCAGAGAGATGCCCAGACCGGCCTCGACCGCGGTCACGACGTTCGACAGGCTGCTGCCCGAAAAGGCCACGTACCAGCGCCGTCCAAGGTCCTCGGCCCGGCGGAACATCTGGTCGCGATAGAGGCCCCCCGGCGGAAAGGTCACGAAGGGCAGCGGATCGGGGGCGTCGGGGGCGCCCGGCCCCTGGAACCAGCCGATGGGTTCGGGGACGCTGGCGCGGCAGTCGGGTTCGGGCGCGGTCTCCTTGACCACGATGATGTCGAAATCGCCGTCGCGATAGCCGCGCGTCAGGGCAAGGCTGAGGCCCGCGGTCACGTCCAGCCGCACCCGGCGGTGCGTTGCGGCGAAATCGGCGAACAGCCGGGCCATGTCGGGGGTCATGATGTCCTCGGCCAGCCCGATGCGCAGCGACACGCTGCCCGACGGATCGCCAAGCGCCAGCGTCGCCTCATCCTGCAGCGCCAGGATGCGGCGCGCGTACCCGGTCAGCCGCTCTCCGGCCGCGGTCATGCGAACGGGGCGGGCGTCGCGGTCCAGCAGCGGCTGGCCCAGCTGATCCTCCAGCCGCGATATCTGCTGGCTGATGGTCGATTGCGACATGTTCAGCTGTTCGGCGGCGCGGGTGAAGCTGCCATGGTCGATCACCCCCACAAGGGCACGCAGCAGGCGGGGATCGATCATCCGATTCATGCATGAATCCTATTTGAACATTTAATTTCTTGATACGCCTGTGCCGGTCTAGATTTTCCCGAACCGCCAGCAAAGGGGAAAGACGATGACGAACCGCAGACAATTCCTGTGCCGCACCGGCGGCATCATGACGGCGGGCGCCACGCTTGGGCTTGCCCCCGTCCATGCCGCAGCACCGGACCAGACCGGCGTGTCGGACATCCCGCATGATCACTACCTGCTGACCGACGTGCTGCTGGAGACGGGCGTTGAGCGCGACGGCGACACGGTGGTCGGAACCCGGACCCAGACCCATACGCTGGAGATCAGGGGCGGCCGCATCGCCGCGATCCATGACGCGCCGACCGGCACCCTGCCCCGCTACAGCGCCCAGGGCATGCTGGCGCTGCCACCCATGCGCGACATGCACATCCACCTGGACAAGACCTTCTATGGCGGCCCCTGGCAGGCCCCGCTGCCGCGCAAGGGCAAGACCATCATGGACATGATCGCGCGCGAGGAGGTGCTGCTGCCCCAGCTGCTGCCGACCTCGCAGGAGCGCGCCGACCAGCTGATCCAGCTGCTGTTGTCGCACGGCACGACGACGGCGCGCAGCCATTGCAACATCGACCCGGTCAGCGGCCTGAAAAGCCTGGAGCACCTGAACCTGGCCCTTGCCGCGCGCAGGGACGATTTCGACTGCGACATCGTCGCCTTTCCCCAGCACGGCCTGCTGAATTCGGATGTCGACGGGCTGATGCGGGACTCGATGGACCTGGGCGTGACGCATGTCGGGGGGCTTGACCCGACCAATGTCGACGGCGCGATGGAGGCATCGCTGGACGCGATGTTCCAGATCGCGCTGGACCACGACAAGGGCGTGGACATCCACATCCATGAATCGACCCCGGCCGGCATCGCCGCGCTGCATTACATGGTCGACACGGTCGAGGCGAATGCCGCGCTGCGCGACCGGGTGACCTTCAGCCACGCCTTTGCGTTGGCAAAGATGGACGAAGGCGCGCTGGACGAACTGGCGGGCCGCATGGCCGCACAGGGGATCAGCGTCGCCACCAGCGTGCCGATCGGAAAATCGGTGATGCCGCTGCAGGTCCTGCGCGACAAGGGGGTGGCGATCATGGCGGGCACCGACAGCGTCATCGACCACTGGTCGCCCTTCGGCACCGGGGACATGGTCGACAAGGCCAACCTCTATGCCCAGCTTTACGCGGGCAGCGACGAGGAAAGCCTGTCGCGGTCCCTGTGGATCGCCACGGGCGACGTCCTGCCGCTGGACGCGCAGGGCGAACGGGTCTGGCCCGCCGTCGGCGACGCCGCAGGGTTCGTTCTGACCGCGGCCAGCTGTTCGGCCGAGACGGTGGCCCGATGCTCGGCCCGCCACGCGACGTTCCACAAGGGGCGGCTGGTGTCCGGGCGGGTCCGCACCGCCTGAGGCGCGCGCCCCTGGCCGCCGCTCAGGCCAGATCGGCGGCCAGGGCCCGGATCACCGCCAGGACCCGGTCCAGACGGGCGCTTGGCGGATGGCCGCGGGGGATGATCGTCCACAATTCGTGGTGGCGGCGTTGCGGCAGGGCCGCGATGCGCAGGCGGTCCGCCTGAGAAAAGGCCGCAAGCCCGCTGCGCGGCAGCAGCGTATAGCCGACGCCCTGCGCCACCGGCGCCGGGATCTGGCCGATCTGGTTCACGCGGCTGCGCACGCGCAGCCTGTCGGCGCCGTCGAATTCGTCGGGAAAGTTCAGCGCGAACAGATCGTCGGCATAACGCTGGCAATCCGGGTGATCGATCAGCCCAAGCGCCTGCAGGTCGGCCAGGCCCGAGGGCACCGCATGTCCCGCGGGCAGCACCAGGCACAGCTCCTCCTGCCCGATGCGATCGGCTGCGATGCGGGGATGGCGCGGGTCGCGGTCGGTGACCCCCAGATCGAACCGCCCGTCCAGCACCCCCTCCAGGACGCGTGCCTGCGGCGCGGCCTCGACATGGATGGACAGGCGCGGGGCGGATTGCATCAGCGCGATGGCATGCGGATAGAACAGCATCGCAAAGCTGCCCGAACAGGCGACGCGCACCAGCCCGGCATCCGGCCGGTCCGGGGCGATCGCCTCGCGCAGAGCGCGTTCCTGGGCCCGGCGCGCCAGCCCCAGATCGCGCAGGCCAGCCCCGGCGGCGGTCAGCGTGAACCCCTTGCCCGACTGCACGATCAGCGGCTGGCCCAGCTGCTGTTCCAGCTTGCGCAGATGCTGGGACACGCCCGGCTGCGTCATGTTCAACCGCTGCGCCGCGCGGGTGAAATGCCCCTCCTCGGCCAGGACGGTGAAGGTCTCGATCCAGGTGGCGTTCAGCATCGTCGATAACGTTTCGTATGGATCATCATGCGGAATGATAATTTCACATGCGGGCATCGCCTGTCTAGGTCGGATGGACCAGACACAGGAGACTGCCATGACCCCCACCCCCCGCACCTTTTCCCATATCGGCCTGTCCGTCCCCGACCTGGACGCGGCCGTCGCGTTCTATTCCGGCGTCCTTGGATTCTATGTGCTGATGCAGCCCAGCACCGTGACCGAGGATGACAGCGCCATCGGCGTGATGTGCACCGACGTCTTCGGCCCCGGTTGGGATCGTCTGCGCATCGCGCATCTGTCCACCGGCGACGGGATCGGGATCGAGCTGTTCGAGTTCGCGGGCAACCACGCCGCCGCCGACAATTTCGACTTTCGCCGCCACGGCACGTTCCATTTCGCGATCCAGGACCCGGACCTGGAGGGGCTTCTGGCCCGCATCGTCGCCGCGGGCGGCAGGCAGCGGATGCCGGTGCGCGAATATTTCCCCGGCGAAAAACCCTATCGGATGGTCTATGTCGAGGACCCGTTCGGCAACGTGTTCGAACTCTACAGCCACAGCTATGAGCTGACCTATTCGGCAGGCGCCTATTCCTGATCGGACCGGGCGGGCGCGTCCTGACGCGGCTGGCAGAAGGCGGCATAGAGGGCCTGCATCAGCACGTCCAGGTCAGGATCGCTGATGCGGTAGTGGATGGTCTGCCCCTCGCGGCGGGTGGCGACCATCCCGGCCTCGCGCAGGCGGGCCAGATGCTGGCTTAGCGCGGACTGGCCCAGGCCCACCGCCGCCTGCAGCGCGCCGACCGGGCGTTCGCCCTTGGCCAGTTCGCACAGGATCAGCAGGCGTTTCGCATTGGCGACCAGCGCCAGCCGCGCCGCGACGTGGTCGGCCATGTCCTGCAGCGCCACGACGGAGGGATCGGGGAGGTCGTCCAATATATTAGCTTTGACTTATTTAGAGGAATCGAATATACAGCTTAGCAGACGCGCCCACCGGCGCAATCCCCGCTGACAGGACAGGCCGACATGCTGACCGAAACGACCTTTACCCCCTGGGCCTCGCTTGGCGGCGGCATCCTGATCGGGATCAGCGCCGTGATGGTGATGGGCCTGTTCGGAAAGATCGCCGGCATCGCAGGCATCACCCAAGGCGCGCTGGCCCTGCCCGGTGCCGCGCGCGACCGCGACTGGCGGATCGCCTTCGTGCTGGGGCTGATGGCCGCGCCGCTGGCGATCCTGGCCCTGGGCGGGACGGTCGTGCAGACGGTGCCCACGAACCTGGGGCTGATGATCGTCGCGGGACTGCTGGTCGGGACGGGGACCGCGCTTGGGTCGGGCTGCACCTCGGGGCACGGGGTCTGCGGGCTGGCGCGGCTGTCGGGACGTTCTCTGGCGGCGGTCGCGACCTTCATGGCGGCGGGGTTCGTCACCGTGTTCGTGCTGCGCCATGTGATCGGGGGGCTGTGATGCGCGCCTTGTGGGGATTTCTGGCCGGGCTGGTCTTTGGCCTGGGGCTGATCGTGTCGGGCATGGCCGACCCGGCCAAGGTGCAGAACTTTCTGGACCTGGCCGGGGCGTGGGACCCCAGCCTGGCGTTCGTGATGGGCGGCGCGACCGTGACCGCCTTCATCGGCTATCGGCTGGTCTGGCGGCGCGCGGCGCCGGTCCTGAACCCGACCTTCGACGTGCCGACCAACCGCCGGATCGACCGCCCGCTGCTGACCGGCGCGGCGCTGTTCGGCGCGGGCTGGGGGATCGGCGGGTTCTGCCCCGGCCCCGCCCTGACCGCCCTGCCGCTGCTGGCGCCGGGCACCCTGGCCTTCGTTCCGGCGATGATCCTGGGGCTCTGGATCGGCGCCCGCCTGAAATCCGCACCCGTCCTGAGGGCACCCGCATGAGCCTGCTGAAAGACCGCGTCGTCCGCCATTCCCCGTCCACCGGCGCCAACAGCCCGGATGTCTGGGGCATCTACGAACCCGATACCGGGTCGATCCAGTATGTCTGCGCCGACCCGGCCACGAAACAGGCCGCGCTGATCGACGTGGTCTGGAACCTGGACCCCAAGCATTACCGCTTTTCGACCGGCAGCATGGACCAGGTGCTGGCGCTGGTGGCCGAACAGGGGCTGACGGTGGCCTGGGTGCTGGACACGCATCCGCATGCCGACCACGTCATGGCCTCGGCGCAGCTGGGACGGCGGACGGGGGCGCCGACCGCCATCGGCGACAAGGTCGGTGACATCGCCCGCATCTGGGCGGGGCTGTACAACCTGCCCCAGGCCTTTGATCCGGCCCGCGACTTCGACCGCCTGCTGGCACCCGGAGAGACGATCGCCCTGGGCGATCTGTCCATCCGGGTGATGCTGTCGCCGGGGCACACGCTCGGCTCGGTCACCTATGTCTGCGGCGATGCGGCCTTTACCCATGACACGCTGATGCAGCCCGATGCCGGCACCTCGCGCGCGGATTTCCCGGGCGGCGACAGCGGCCAGCTGTGGGCGTCGATCCAGGAGATCCTGTCCCTGCCGGGCGACACGCGCCTGTTCGTGGGCCACGACTATGGCACCAAGGACCGCGACGCGCCGCAATGGGAGGCGACCGTGGCCCGCCACCGGGCCGAGAACCGCCACGTCCGCGACGGCACCCGGCGCGAGGACTGGATCGCCCTGCGCGACGCCCGCGACGCGACGCTGCCCCTGCCCGACCGGATCATGGCGGCGCTGCAGATCAACCTGCGCGGCGGCCGCCTGCCCCCGGCAGAGGATGACGGCCACCATTACCTCAAGGTTCCGGTCAACCGGTTCTGATCACCCGGCGGGCCGGTTCGGCCCCTGTGTGCAGTGCGGTCCAGGCGTCGTATTGCGACAGGAAGACCCGGCCCGTCAGCTGCTGCAGGAAATCGCAGGTCTTCAGGCGGTCCATGACCGGGCCCTTGACCTCGGACAGGTGCAGCGTGACGCCCATCGTCGCCAGGCGGTGGGCGATGGCCTCCAGGCTTTCCAGCGCGCTCAGGTCGATGTCGCTGATGGCCGAACACATCAGCACCACGTGCTTGACCTCGCAATCGGGGGTCACGCGGTCGGCGACGTAATCCTCCAGAAAGCGGGCATTGGCGAAATACAGGCTTTCGTCGATGCGCAGGGTGACCAGGGCCGGATCGGTCAGCACGTCGTGGCGCAGGATGTTGCGGAAATGCTGGGTGCCGGGGACCAGCCCGACCTCGGCCACGTGCGGGCGCGAGGATTTGTACAGGTGCAGCACGATGGACAGGATGACGCCCGCAGACACGCCCGCCTCGACCCCCACGCCAAGCGTCACCACGATCGTCGCCGCCACCGCGATGAAGTCGGCGCGGGAATAGGCCCAGGCCCGGCGCAGGATCGCAAGATCGACCAGCGACAGCACCGCCACGATGATCGTCGCGGCCAGCGTCGCGATGGGCAGGTGATAGATCAGCGGCGTCAGCGCGACGGCGGCGACCGCCAGGCCCACCGCGGTGAAGGCCCCCGCCGCCGCGGTCGCCGCGCCCGCGTCGAAGTTCACGACGGACCGCGCGAACCCGCCCGTGACCGGCATGCCGCCCGTGAAGGCCGCGCCCAGGTTCGCCGCCCCCAGGCCGATCAGCTCCTGGTCGGGGTCGATGCGCTGGCGGCGCTTGGCGGCCAGGGTCTGCGCGACCGACACCGATTCCACGAACCCGATGACCGAGATCAGCGCCGCCGGCACCAGCAGCATGCCGATCAGATCGGCCGACAGCGGCGGCAGCGTCAGGGGCGGCAGGCCCTGCGGCACCGTGCCCACGATGCGCACGCCCATCTGGTCCAGGCCCAGCCACCGGACCGCCAGCGTGCTGACCACCACGGCAAGGACCGGCCCGGCCTTGGTCGCGATGTCGGCGGCGCGCGCGCCCAGGCCCATGCGGCGCAGCAGCGGCCGCAGCCCGCGGCGGACCCAGAACAGGAACGCCGTCGCCGCCACGCCGATGCAGGCGGTGACCGGGTTGACCTGGGGCAGGCCCCGGACCAGCGACGCGATCATCTGCGGCAGGGTGTGGCCACCCGCGCCGATGCCCAGGACGTGGCCCAGCTGGCTGGTGGCGATCAGGATGCCCGACGCGGTGATGAAGCCCGCGATCACCGGATGCGACAGGAAGTTCGCCAGAAAGCCCAGCTTCAGCACGCCCATCACCACCAGGATCGCCCCCGACAGTCCGGCCAGCGTCAGCGCCGCCGCCGCATAGCCCATCGAGCCCTGCTCCGCGACGGTGCCGATCGCCGCCGCCGTCATCAGCGACACCACCGCCACCGGCCCCACCGCCAGCGCCCGGCTGGTTCCGAACACCGCATAGAGGATGATCGGCGCGATCGAGGCATAGAGCCCCGCCTCGGGCGGCAGCCCCGCCAGCAGCGCATAGGCCAGCGATTGCGGGATCAGCATGATCGTC
>ENA-UOWK01000537-UOWK01000537.1-bioreactor-metagenome-genome-assembly--contig:-NODE-537-length-19048-cov-37.811352_pt1 | contig 19048 bp, 16 predicted proteins | sample MGYA00238157_ERZ761612 | MGnify/ENA primary metagenome ERZ761612 (study PRJEB28901, sample SAMN06268035) | bioreactor metagenome | isolation source: Joint BioEnergy Institute, California, USA... | reverse complement strand
CAGCCTGTAGAACTTTTATTTCTTGTTGAAGAAGAAGGTTCACATTCATTGCCATCTGTGCAGCCTTTTTAAGATGTTGAATATGAGATATTGGACTGCTGAAGAGCTTTCTTGTACTAAGGCTTTTTTGTAAGCTGCAAACCTTGCAATCTAGCTGGTGAGGATTCTGAGGTGTTTGAAAAGCAGAAAAGATTGAGCCTTCAACAAGAGATGGTGTTGGTGTACAAAGTTGAAAGGTAATCTTTTCAAGAACTTGGTCTTTATCAAGTAGCTTAAGACCAGTTCCTGTGAAGCCACTGCATATATTCTCCCTAGTAAATACCTTTTTGCAAGCAGATGGATAGAGAGATAAGAAATCCTCCTTGTCAATATAGTTGTTGCTGGCAGCCATTATTCCCTCAACCAATTTCCCATACGCGTGTTTAAGCGGGCCAAAAACACCAACATCCAGTGGTTGTAGAAGGTGAGAGGTATGAGGAGGCATACAAAGACAGATAATTATATTCTCCTTGCAGAAAATATCAAATTCTGCAGTCTGATGGCTAGAATGACCATCAAGAATAAGCAACCACTTTGCACCAGTTGAATGGTGTTTAGAATGTGGTTCAAACATCTCTTTTAGCCAGCAAAGGCCTATTTTATCTGTTGTCCAGCCATTCTGACTTCTCACAAGAGCATAGCCTTTATTAAAAAGAGCAGGTTCTTGAAACCAAGCAGCTTGTTGAGATCCTGCTTTTAAGATAATTCATGGGGGTATATGGATCTCTTTTGAGCTCACACATTCAATAATTGTGACCCATTTGCAATTCCCTTAAATAACTCTCTGAGGTCTTTCACTATGCTCCACTGCAGTAATGATCTTAGAGGTGGAACAGAGTTCTATTGCAAAGCCAGTTTCATCAAAATTTCAGATATTATTCTCATGGATATCATGTTCCTGAATAGCTTCTTATACAGTTTTAAACTATTGTCTTATAACATTTGGATCCTCCTGCTTTGCATGTTGATATGATGTAACAACAGGCCTAGATAACTAGACCTAATAGGGCCGTTGGTTTATCTTGAAGACAAGAAACAAGGGGGTGAGCAGTATGATAGTAAAAATAAGCCTGTGTTACTAGCACTATCTATAGGGCGAGTTGCTATGTGAGTCAACCACAAGGGTCTGAATCTGTCTGAAAAGAATATTGTTATATACATGCCTGTCTGCCTGGATCAATGAGTTGTTTGGATCATGGGGCTTGTTGGATCATAGGGCTCCTTAAATTAAGATGTCAAATAAATTATTTTGATCTATTGTCACATGACCTCCACATGACATACTTCTTCTTTATGCCAATTCTGGCTATAACACTATCTCCCCTCTTAAGGATCTTCAGCCCAAAGATTCTTCTTTACTTCTGCCTATATTTAGGCTTTTCCTGCTTTTGTGAGTTCTCCTCTGCGAATTCTATAATGTTGCCATGCCTTCTAAACACTGTTGTGCAGAACAGGATTCCAAGTGCCTCTCTTTAGGTGCCAAGGTTGATCTCCTAGGTGAAGCTATGCCTGTTCTGTGTACCTGTTGTCTTTTACTTCAAGAGAAGGGTGAGAAGGTGGAATGCAAGGTTTTCCCCAATTATTTCTGCTGTGGAGAGTGCTGTTGCCAGGGTCATGCCAACTGTGACACTACTGGGGTGGAGGATTCTGACTGTTTGTTTTTTCTCTTTCTTTTTCTCATCCTTTCTGACCCCCCTTAGTCATTCAATTGAAAAGGGCTTTAGATAAGGCCTGTGCTGACTGTAAAGCTGTCCATCAAGCTTTTTGTGCTTCTATGGCCTGTCTAGAACATGCTGAAAAGCAGGCAGAGTTGTCAGAATGTTGTGGGGCTCTTATGTTATTAAAGAAGGCTCAGGCTGTTGAGGATTTGAAAGAGTTAGAGTGCTTGAAGGCTGAGACTGGGGATTTTGAGGGTTCTTGTTTTAAGAGATCATGTTATAAGAGTTCTGATGTTGATCCTTCTTCTTCAAATACTCAGGCAGTGGCTTCCAACTCAGTTATCAATGTCAGTTCACCAAATGTTCTGGATAAGGTTGATTTATCTGATTTGTCCTATTTCTCTTTCTGGGATTTTTTCTTGACTAACCTCTTTTTCTCTGGGGTGGCAGATCCTCTGGCTTTAGATAGTCTGGGTTCTGAAGGTGGAACTCCTTAATGAGGTCTTTACATTCTTCACAATTTTCAGGAGGTTCTTAGATATTTTCTGAGTTGTCATATCCTGCTCACTTAATCAGATATCTGAACTGACTGTCCACATATCCACTGTCCAGTATTTTTTCAACTTTGTATTTCTGGTCTGCTTCTAGATTTTCAGGCAGTATTTCTTCAGTTTCAGTAATGGCTGTTGCATGGGTCAGTGCTGGTTTCAACAAGAAGACATGAAAAATAGAGTGTATTTGCATATTCTCTGACAGCCTGAGTTTATAGTTCACTTTTCCAATCTGTTCTTCAATTTCAAAGGGTCCAATCTTTTTGAAATCCAGTTTGTTGCTAGATTTCTGTGTCTTAATGTTTTTCCTGAGAAAGTAAATCTTATCCTCTTTCTTAAATTCAGGCACCTCCTGGTGCTGCTGGTCGTAGTACATGGCTGCTCAGTAAGTAATAAATTGAATATCCAGACTCAGCTGCCAATGTAGTTTCTTTAATTGGTCTACCTTAAGGATTCCTTTCTGGGCCAGAATTTTGCCAGAGATAGGCTCCTGATATGCTGTAGGCTCAAACCTATAGTTGGCATAGAATGGTGATTCCTGAATGGCTTCCATCTTTATGCTATTATATGCAAACTGAGCTAGAGGTAGTAACTCAACCCAGTTGTTCTGTTGATAATTAATGTAGCAGTGAAGATATTGTTCTAGGGTTTGATTAATCCACTCAGTCTGCCCATCTGTCTGTAAGTGTGCTGTTGTAGACAACTTGTGCTTAGAGCCCAGTTGCCAAGTCAAGGATTGCCAAAACTTGGATGTAACTAGCTTATCTCTGTCTGACACAATCTTATCTGGCAGGCTATGGTTTCCCACAATTACCTATAAGAAGGTATATACCAAATCATCTGTATTAGCTGTTTTCTGGTAGAGTAGGAAGTAGGCATATTTAGTAAATTTGTCTACAATAACCAGAATAGAGTTATATTTTATCTTGGTCAGGGGTTTCTCTGATTCTGGCAAATCAGTAATGAAGTCCAGAGATATAAACTACCAAGGTCTTTTAGGTGCCTCCAGAAGCTGCAGGTATCTATATAGGGTGTGTCTAGCAGCCTTGCTTCTTATGCAGAGATTATATTAAGAGACTACTTTCTGTACTGTCTTTCTGAGCCCTGGGAAATAGAAATTCCTGGTGATTTATTCAATAGTTTTGTCCATTCTCTAGTGGCCATGTGCTGGGGCTTTATGGATATTCCTGACTAGTTATTCTCAGAGTTTGGCAGATATATAGATTAATTCTCTGTATAGGATGATGTCTTCTTCCTCTATAGCTATGTTGAGGTCTCTCTCTGTGGGTTCCTGAGTCTCTGACTTTTCAAGAATCTTTGTCAGTTCCTGAGCTATAGAGTTATTCTTGTAGGCCTTCTTGATTTCTTCCTCCCAAGTGCTGGTGATTTGGAAAACTAGTGCTAGTTGCCTGGCTAGAACAAGTGTGCCATCTTTATTTTTAAAGATTGCTGGATGAATTTTGGGCTTTTCTGTCTCATAATCTGGTCTCTAGCTAAGAGTATTAGCTCTGGTGTTTTCTCTTCCCTTTCTGTAGGTGATCTGAATATTGTACTGTGCTAGTTCTTTAGCCCATCTGGCTTGCCTTTGGGTCAGCTTCTTGGTGGTAGTAAAGTGAACCAAGTTCTTGTGGTCACAGTATATTAAGGTTCTATGCTTGGCTTCTTCTAGGTAATGCCTTTATTTCTTCAGAGCTGCAACAATAGCCAGTAGTTCTTTATCATAAATGTTATAGTTCAGCTCTGGGGGTGTCATCTTTTTAGAATAGTAGGTAATGAGGTGTAGTCTGCCTTTTTTATCTGGCTGGCTGAGGCATGCTCCAATGGCATAATCTGAGGCATCTGTTTCCAGTATAGCTGGTTTCTCTGAATTATAGATCTTTAAAACAGGCTTTTTACAGAACTTCTGCTTTAATCTTTTAAATGCTGCTTGCTGTTCTTTTTCTCATTTAAAGTTTTGCTTCTTTCTGGTGAGCCATATCAAGGGTTCCACAGTCTTGGAGTAGTTCCAGATAAATTTCCAGTAAAAGTTGGCAAATTCAAGGAAGGACTGCACTTCTTTGACTGAAGTAAAAGTAGGCTATTCTCTAATGGTGGCCAGTTTTCTTTCATCTATCTCCACATGTTCTGGGGTGATAACAAATTCTAGAAATTCCATTTTCTGGGTGTGCCATTCACATTTCTCTAGGGCCACAGAGAGCTTTCTATTCTGTAGGGCTTTTAGAACCTTCTTCACATACTCCTTATATTCTTTCAGGGTTTCTGAATAGATGAGGATGTTGTCAAGATAGGCCATATAAAAGATATTCAGGTAGTCCCACAATGTGTTGTTGACTAGGCTCTGAAATGTGGCAGGTGCATTGGTAAGTCCAAATAATATAACTGTATATTCAAAATGTTCTAAATAAGTTCTGAAAACAGTTTTCCATTCTTCTCCTTCCTTTATTCAGACTAAGTAATAATCTTTATATAAGTTCAGCTTGGTGAAATATCTGGCCCTTCTAAGTCTATCCTGAAGCTCCAAGATGAGCGGCAGCAGATAGTGATTCTTGATAATGATGTTATTAAGCTGGCAGTAATCTACACAGAGCTGTAGCTTTCCATTCTTCTTGAGGACAAAGAGTATAAGGTATCCTACTGGTGAAGTTGATGGCCTAATATATTCTTACTTCAGGTTCTTATCAATGTATTCCCATAGTATCTCATGTTTTTTTTCTGAGAGGGGGTAGATTGGTTTGAATGCTGGCTGTGTCCCTGATTTTAATAATATTTTATGGTTTTATAGCTGGTGTTCTGGTAATTGCCCTTTGCCCCTTTCCTAAAAAACATCTTGGAAGTTCTAGTATTCTTGCAGTATGCTCTCCATTTTCTGGATAGAGGGTCTGGCTGTTTTCTGCTCTTTTGTCAGGGTTCCCACTTCTCTGACCTCTCTAGAGCAAATATATAACACACCAACTTGCTCTTCTTATTGCCACATGTGCTTTAGTGCTTTCCTCAATATTTTTTGGACTTTGACAGCTTTTAGCTGCCCCTCAGGCTGCCTCTCAGGCCTTATACCACTGTTGGATATCTCTGCAAACTGTATCTTCTCAGTTCTCCAGTCTATATAGGGGTTGTGTGTCTTTAGCCAGGGTATTTCTAGAATGATGTCATGCCTTGAGATCTATATGATGTTCAGGTTGATCTGTTTAGAATATTGTCCAATTCTCAGAGTAGATTCCTTGGTTTCCATTTGTATCCATTCATCTTCATAGTTGCTGAGTGACTTATTTGCTATAATCAGCTTGTAGGGTTTTTCCTTTGCCTGATAAAAAATATAATTCTTGGTGACAAAAGTATTGCTGATAAAGTTTCCAGTGGCTCCACTATTAATTATGATTCTTGCTTTTTTCCTGTTGATTTTGCCATTAACAATAAGCTGCTGATATAGTCCTTTTCTGGTGGTGCTTATATTAAGGTATAGGGACTCTAGCTGTGCTCTCTACAAGTATTTCTTTCTGGCAGGGCCAACTAGTTTTTTGACTTAGACAGCTTTAAATACCAGCCTGTGGCATCCTTTTCTGATTGGTGGATATTGCAATCATTATTGTAACAGGTGGTTCAGTGATAGGCAGCATAATCTTCTTTCTTTTTCTGAGTAGTAGTAGCTTGCTTCTTTTTCTTCTTCTTGAGCTTGTTAGGACACTTCCATCTTATATGATTATTCTTTCCACAATAAATGCATAGTCTCTGCTTATAGTGCTTCTTTTGCTTCTCAGTCCAGTTAGGATTAGGTCCTCAAGGCTTCTTATCAGACTTTTTGAATTTATTCTTCTGGAAGTTCTTCTAATTGGTGCTGTTGAATTCTATGGTATTGCCTCTATTCTCAGTATGCCACTGATTATTCTGTTGTGGAGGGTTGGCTTGGTAGCAACATTCAAAGAGGTGATTGTTAATCTTGATAGCCAGATTAATAAGTACATTCAGGTTCTTAGAGTCCTCATGCATTATTAGTTCATTTTTAATCTCATCTTTCAGTCCATGTTGGTAGTGCTTTATAAGAGATTTGTCTGACCAGTCCCCTAGATATGCTGCAGCTTGTTGGAATTCAGTGATGTAGGCAGCAACAGAGGTTCTTTACTGGATTATTATAACAATATAGGTGGTCTTCCAGACTTCATTGAGGTCTCCAAAGTTCTGCTTTATTTTAGCCACAAAAGTAGGGAATTTATTGAATATTTTATTGGTTTCTGGTCAATGTTCCTCTGGCATCTTTTGCATTTAATCTTGGAGATAGAGTTCAAATCATTGAGCTGCTGTGCCTCAAAAATAGATTACCACAAACATGACCTTTCTGTCTTTGTCTGAGAAGTCTGGTGCATTGAAAAAGAAGTAGAGTTTCAACTGGGAGATAAACATCTAGAGCTTCTTTCTTTCTCCATAAAAAAGATCTGGTTTAGCTACTTTAGTCCACTGAGTTGAATCCTGGCTGGGGTTGGTTATCTGTCTTGTGTTGCTTTTCTGTGTTTGGTGCTCAAGATATCTCATCTGTTCTCACAGCTATATATTCTCATTAATCTGTTCCTGTAGCTGTTCCTGTAACTGCTGAATCTGCTTCTGTGACTGCTGAATCTGCTCCTGTAGGGCTCTTACTGCTTGGGCTAGTTTCTGGATGGAGATATATCCCTCCATGCTTGCTATTTCTCAGATGCCCACAACACACCTTGCTTCCTGCAAGAAAGGTGGTTGAAGTGTAACAACAGGCCTAAATAACTAGACCTAATAGAGCTGTTGGTTTATCTTGAAGACAAGAAACAAGGGGGTGAGCAATATAAAAGTAAGAATAAGCCTGTGTTACTAGCAATGTCTATATAACAAGTTGCTATGTGAGTTGACCACAAGGGTCAGAATCTGTCTGAAAGGAGCATCATTATATACATGCCTGTCTGCTTGAATCAATGGGTTGCTTTGGATCATTCTGAGTGTTTGGATTATGGAGCTCTGTTGGATCATAGGGCTTCATTGGATCAGGATAAAGAGGTTTTAATCTATTGTCATGTGTTCCCTACATAATATACCCCTCCTTTATGCCAACTCCGGCTATAACACTGTACAGGATGATGTTGTCTTTTTTTATAGCTATGTTGGGGTCTCTCTCTGCAGGTTCCTGGGTCTCAGACTTTTTAAAGATCTTTGTCAGTTTCTGGGCTATAAAGTTATTTTTATAGATCTTCTTGATTTCTTCCTTCCAAGTGCCAGTAATTTGGAAAACTGATGCTAGCTGTCTGGCTAAGACAAGTGTGCCATCTGCTTTGTTTTTAAAGATTGCTGGTTAAATTCCAGGCTTTTCTGTCTTATAGTCTGGTCTTTAGCTAAGAGTGTCAGCTCTGGTGTTCTCTCTTCTCTTTCTGTAGATAATCTGAATATTGTATTATGCCAGCTCTTCAGCTTATTTAGCTTGCCTTTGCATCAGCTCCTTGGTGGTGGTAAAGTGGACCAAATTCTTGTGATCACAGTATATTAGAATTTGATGCTTGGCTTCTTTTAAGTAATGTCTTCATTTCTTCAAGACTGCAACAATAGCCAGTAGTTCTTTATTATGAATGTTATAGTTTAGCTCTGAGAGTGTCATCTTCCTGAAGTAGTAAGCAATGAAGTATAGTCTGCCTTCTTTATCTAGCTGGTTGAGGCATGCTTCAATGGCATAATCTGAGGCATTTATTTCCAATATAGCTGATTTCTCTAAGTTATAGATCTTCAAAACAGGTTCTTTACAGAACTTCTGCTTCAGCTTTTTAAATGCTGCCTGTTGTTTCTTCTTTTATTCAAAGCTCTGCTTCTTCCTGGTGAGCTGTATCAAGGGTTCTGCAATCTTGGAGTAGTTCCAGATGAATTTTCAGTAAAAGTTGGCAAATTCAAGAAAGGATTGCACTTCTTTGACTAAAGTAAAAATAAGCCATTTTTTAATAATGGCTAGTTTTCTTTTATCTATCTCCACATACTCTGAGGTGATAACAAATCCTAGAAACTCCACTTTCTGGGTGTGCTATTTATATTTTTCTGGGGCTACAGAGAGCTTTTTATTTTATAGAGTCTTTAAAACTTTTTTTATGTGCTCCTTATGCTCTTCCAGGGTTTCTGAATAAATGAGGATGTTATCAAGATAGGCTATACAGAAGATATCTAAATAGTTCTGTAATATATTGTTGACTAGACTCTGAAATGTGGCAGGTGTGTTGGTAAGTTTAAATAATATGACTGTATATTTAAAATATTCTAGATAAGTTCTGAAGGCAGTCTTCCATTCCTCCTCTTTTTTTATTCAGACTAGATAATAGCCTTCACACAAATCCAGCTTGGTGAAATATTTAGCTCTTCTAAATCTATCCTAAAGCTCTGAGATGAGCAGCAGCAGATAGCAATTCTTGATAGTGATGTTATTAAGCTGGTAATAATCCACATAGAGCTGTAACTTCCTATTCTTTTTAGGGACAAAGAGTATAGGGTATTCTGCTGATAAAGTTAATAGCTAAATATATTCTCTTTTCAGATTTTTATTAATATATTTCTGTAGTGCCTCATATTCCTTTTCTGAGAGAGGATAGATCAATTTGAATGCTAGCTGTGTCCCTAATTTTAATAATATCTTATAATTTTATAGCTGATGTTTTAGCAGTTGCTCTTTGCCTCTTTTCTGAAAAACATTCTGGAAGTTTTAGTATTCCTGTGGCACATTCTCTATCTTCTAGATAAAGGGTTTGGCTGTTTTCTGCTTTTTTGTCAGAGTTTTTACTTTTCTGATCTCTCTAGAGTGGATATATAACATGCTAATTTACTCTCTTTGTTATTATATGCACTTTAGTGCCTTCTCTGATATTTTCTAGATCTTAATATTCTCTAGTTGGTTCTGTCTCTTAGGCTGCCTCTCAGACCTTACACTGCTTTTGAGTGTCTCTATAAACTGTATCTCTTTGGTCCTTTAGTTTATATGGGGGTTGTGCATCTTTAGCCAGAGTATTTCTAGAATAATATTATGCCTTGAGATCTAGGTGATGTCCAGGTTAATTTGCTCAGAATGTGTTTCAATCTTTAGAGTGGATTTCTGGGTTTCTATTTGTACTTATTTATCTCTATAATTGCTAGATGACTTATCTGCTATAATCAACTCATAGGGTTTCTCCTTTGCTTGATAAAGAATATAATTCTTGATGATAAAAGTATTACTAATAAAGTTTCCAGTTGCCCTATTATTAATTATAATTCTTGCTTTTCTTCTGTTGATCTTGCTATTAATAATAAGCTGCTGATATAGTCCTTTTTCAGTGGTGCTTGTATCAAGATATAGAGACTCTAGCTGTGCTCTCTGCAAGTATCTCTTTCTGGCAGAGCCAACTAGTTTTTTGACTTAAGTGGCTTTGAATACCAGCTGATGGCATTCTTTTCTGATCAGTAGATATTGCAGTTGTCATTATAACAAGCAGTTTAGTAGTAGACAGCATGATCTTCTTTCTTCTTCTGAGTGGCAGTAGCTTGCTTCTTTTTTTTTTCTTGAGCTTGTTAGAACACTTCTATCCCATATGGTCATTCTTTTCACAATAAATATATAGTTTCTGCTTATAGCACTTTTTTTACTTTTTAGTCTAGTTGGGATTAGGTCCTCAAGACTTCTTATTTAGCTGTTTGAACTTATTCTTCTGGGAGTTCTTCTGGTTGGTGCTGTTTAGTTTTATAGCATTATCTTCATTCTCTGTATGCTGCTAGTTGTTCTGTTGTGGTGGGTTAGCTTGGTAGCAACATTCAAAGAAGCAATTATCAATCTTAATAGCTAGATTAATAAGTGTATTTAGGTTCTTGGGGTTCTTATGAATTATGAGTCCATTTTTAATCTTATTCTTTAATCCTTGTTGGTAGTGCTTCATGAGAGATTTGTTCAACCAGTTATTCAGATACACTACAGCTTGCTGGAATTCTGTAGTGTAAGCAGCAACAGAGGTTTTTTGCTAGATTGTTATGACAAATAAGTGGCCTTTCTGACTTTATTAAGGTCTTCAAAGTTTTACTTTATCTTAGCCACAAAGGTAGAGAATTCATTAAATACTTTATAAATTTCTGATTGATGTTCTTCAGGTGCTTTCTGCATTTGATCTTAGAGATAGGGTTTAAACCATTGAGCTGCTGTATCTTAAAGATAGATTGCTGCAAACATAACCTTTCTGTCTTTATCCAGGAAGTCTGGCACATTGAAAAAAAAGTAAAGTTTCAACTAAGAAATAAACATTTGGAGCTTCTTTCTTTCTCTATAAAAGAGATCTAGCTTAGCTATCTTAATTTATTGAATTGAATTCTGGCTGAGGTCAATCATCTGCCTTGTGTTGCTCTTCTGTGTTTAATGATCAAGATATTTTATTTGTTCTTACAGCCATATATTCTCATTGATCTGTTTCTGTAGCTGTTTTTGTAACTGCTGAATCTGCTCTTGCAATCACTGAATCTGCTTCTGTAGAGCTCTTACTGCTTGGGCCAATTCCTAATTGAAGATATGTTTTTTTATGCTTGCTATTTCTTAGATGCTCACAACACACCTTGCTTCCTGCAAGAAAGGTGGTTGAAGTGTAACAACAGGCCTAAATAACTAGACCAAATAGAGCTGTTGGGTTTATCTTGAAGACAAGAAACAAGAGGGTGAGCAATAGAATAATAAAAATAAGCCTGTGTTACTAGCAATGTCTATATAACAAGTTGCTATGTGAGTCAACCACAGGGGTTGAAATCTATCTGAAAGGAGCATTTTTATATACATGCTGTCTTTCTAGATTATAGTCTTCAATGGATCAAAGTGGTCAATGGATTAAAGCAGTAGATGAATCAAGATGGTAAATAGATCAAGATGGCAGATGAATCAAAATAAGCTTTTTTAATCCATATTATATAACCTCCACATAGCATACCTCTTCTTTATATCAATTCCGGCTATAATATTAAGAAGTTCCATCTCTGAAATTTAAACTGCCTGAAGCCAGAGAATCCACCACCTCAGAGGAAAAAAAATTGGCCAAGAAAAAATTCCAGAAAAAGAAGCAGAAGAGATCCACAGATGAATTAACTCTACCTGCTAAATCAGAGATATTGGCTGAACCAGCACTAATAGTCAAATTGGAAACCACTGCCTGAACATTTAAAGAAGAAGGATCAGTATCTGAACCCTTATAATATAGTTTCTTAGAACAAGAACTCTCAGAACCTTTAGTTTCAGTCTTTAAACACTTTAGCTTTTTTAAATTCTTAATAGCCTGAGCTTTCTTCAGCAACATGAGAGCTTTATATTTCTCTAACAACTTAGCCTGCCTCTCAACATATTCTAGACAAGCTATAGAAGCATAAAGGGCTTGATAAGCAGCCTTATAATTGGCACAAACCTTATCCAGAGCCTTTTTTAACTGAATAACTAGGAAAAGGGTTAGAAAAAGAAGGAAGAAAAAAAAGAAAAAAAACAAATAATCAGAATTCTCTATCTTAAAAGCATTACAATTAGTATAACCCCTGCAGCAGCACTTTCCACAGCAGGAATAATTTAAGAAGATCTTATATTCCACCTTCTCACCCTTCTCTTAGAGTAAAAGACAACAGGTATATGAGACAGGCATAACTTCACCAAGAAAATCAATTTTAGCATCTAGAAAAAGGTGCTCAGAATCTTGATCTGCATAATAATGTTTAGAAGGCATGGCCACATTATAGAACTTGCAGAAAAGAACTCACAGAAAGCAGAGAAAGACCTAAAATATAGGCAGAAGTAAAGAGAATCTTTGAGCTGAAAATTCTTAAGAGAAAAGATAGTGTTATAGCCAAAATTAATATAAAGAAGAGATGTGCTATGTGGAGATTATATAATATAGATTAAGAAGGCTTATTTTGATCCATCTACTGTTTTAATCCATTGGCCACTTTAATCCATCAAAAACTATGATTCAGAAAGATAGCTGTCAAAATATAGGGTAATCTGGTAACCTCACAAATAATTAGATAACCTGTAGACTTCTTAATGTGAGTGTAAGTTGGTAGAAAGCTTTAATAATTAACAAGTAGATTTTCTATATTGATTCTAAGATCTGTATGAGAATAAGATGCAGTAGACTAAATATATACCTGAGTAGTTGAGCCTATTTATGCTTATTCTATTATATTACACTCTTTGATATTCAATTTCTTGATATGATCAAATCTCTTGATATGATTCAATCTCTTAATATAATTCAATCTTCTGATATAATTCAATCTTCTGATATAATCCAATCTCCTGATATGTCATTATATTGCATGGTTTAACCAGTTTGGATTATTTTTATTTCTTGTATTCATATAACTCTTGTATTTAGGGTCTTGCTGACATTGTTCTAATTTATAATATCTATCTTATTATTTAAATGTGCTATATTATTATATTATCTCTCCTCTCTTCAGAAAAATGCCTGCCTACTGTTATGGACCTTGCCATACAAAGGCTGAATAATTAAAGAATCAAGAATAGTAACTGATTAGCACATAACTGATCTGATTACCTTGATCACCTTGATTACCTTGATCACTATGATCACCACAATCACCACAATCACTATAATCACTCAAACAAATATATATATAAAGATGTTCTTTTCTGACAGAATCAGACTCTTGTGGTTGACTTACATAGCAACTCATTCTATAGACAGTGCTAGTAACACAGGCTTATTTTTACTATTATACTGCTCACCCTCTTGTTTCTTGTCTTCAAGATAAACCAACAGCCCTATTAGATCTAGTTATTTAGGCTTGTTGTTACACTTTGACCACCTTTCTTGCAGGAAGCAAGGTGTGTTGTGGGCATTTAAGAAATAGCAAGCATGAAGAGACATATCTTCACCCAGAAACTGGCCCAAGCAGTAAGAGCCCTACAGGAGCAGATTCAGTAGTTGCAGAAGCAGATTCAGCAGTTACAGAAACAGCTATAGAGACAGATCAATAAGAATATGCAGCTGCAAGAACAGATAAAATACCTTAGACACCAAATATAGAAGAGCAACACAAGGTAAATAACTAACCCTAGCCAAAATTTAACTTAGCAAACTAAGGTGGCTAAACCAGATCTCTTTTACAGAGAAAGAAAGAAGCTCCAGATATTTATTTCTCAGTTGAAACTCTATTTCTTTTTTAATATACCAGATTTCCTAAATAAAGACAGAAAGGTCATGTTTGCAGCAACCTATTTTTAAAATATAGTAGTTCAATGGTTTAAACTCTATTTCTAAGATCAAATGCAAAAGATGCCAGAGAAACATCAACCAAAAACTAATAAAATATTCAACAGATTCTCTACTTTTGTAGCTAAAATAAAGCAGAACTTTGAAGACCTTAATAAAGTCTAGAAGGCCATCTATATTGTTATAACAATTCAGTAAAAGACCTCTGTTGCCATCTACACCACTGAATTCTAGCAAGCTGCAGCATATCTAGGCAACTGGTCAGACAAATCTCTTATAAAGCACTACCAACACAGATTGAAGGATGAAATCAAAAACAGACTAATAATCTATAAGGATCTCAAGAACCTAAATGTGCTTATTAACCTGACTATCAAGATTGACAACTGTTTTTTTAAATGTTGCTACCAAGCCAACCCTCTCCAACAGAACAACCAGTGGTATACTAAAAATAGAGGCAATATCATAAAACTTAACAGCATTAATCAGAAGAACTCCCAGAAGAATAAATTCAAACAGTTTAACAAAAAGCCTTAAGGATCTAATCCTAACTGGATTAAAGAGTAAAAGAAGTGCTATAAGCAGAAGCTATACATCTATTATGGAAAAAACAACTATATAAAATGGAAGTGTCCCAACAAGCTCAAAAAGAAGGAAAAAAAGCAAGCTATTATTACTCAGAAAAAGAAAGAAGATTATGCCACCTACTACTGAACTGCCTATTATAATAATGACTGCAATATCCACCAATCAGAAAAGAACACCACAGGTTAATATTTAAAGCTATCTAAGTCAAAAAACTAGTTGGCCCTGCCAGAAAGAGATACTTGCAGAAAGTGCAGCTAGAGTTTCTATACCTTAACACAAGTACCACCAGAAAAGGACTATATCAGCAGCTTATTATTAATGGCAAAATCAATAGAAAAAAAGCAAGAATTATAATTAATAATAGAGCTACAGGAAACTTTATTAGCAATACTTTTATCATCAAAAATTATATTCTTTATCAGGCAAAGGAAAAACTCTACAAACTGACTATAGCAAATAAATCATTCAGCAACTATAGAGATAAATAAATATAAATAAAAATTAAGGAATCCACCCTGAAGATTAAACAGCACTCAGAGTAAATCAACCTAAACATTATATAAATCTCAAGGCACAATATTATTCTAAGAATATTCTGGCTAAAGACACACAACCTCTATATAGACTGAAGAATCAAAGAGATATGGTTTGCAGAAACACTTAAAAGTAGTGTAAAGCCTAAGAGGCAGCCTAAAAAACAGAACCAATTAAAAAATATTGAGATTCAAGAAATATTGGGGGAAGCACTGAAGTATATATAGTAATAAAGAAAGCAAGTTAGTGTTTTATATATTTGCTCTAGAGAGGTCAGAGAAGTGGGAACTCTAATAAAAAAGCAGAAAACAGCCAGACCCCCTATTCAAAAGATGGAGAATGTGCCACAGAAATACTAAAACTTCCAGAATATTTTCCAGAAAAGAGGTAAAGAGCAACTGCCAGAACACCAGCTATAGAATTATAAAATATTATTGAAATTAGAGACACAGCCAGTATTTAAACTAATCTACCCCCTCTCAGAAAAGAAACATGAGGCACTACAGAAATATATTAACAAGAACCTAAAAAAAGAATATATTAGGCTATTAACTTTACCAGCAGAATACTCTATACTCTTTATCTTTAAGAAGAATAAGAAGTTATAACTCTGTGTAAATTATTACCAGCTCAATAACATTACTATTAAGAATTGCTATCTGCTGCTGCTCATCTTATAGCTTCAGGATAAACTTAGGAGAGCCAGATATTTCACCAAGCTGGACTTATATAAAGATTATTATCTAGTCCAAATAAAGAAAGGAGAGGAATAGAAAACTGCCTTCAGAACCTGTTTAAAATATTTTGAATATACAGTTATATTATTTGGACTTACCAATGCACCTGCCACATTTCAGAGCCTACTCAACAACATATTGCAGAACTATTTAAACATTTTCTGTATAGCCTACCTTGACAACATCCTCATCTATTCAGAAACCCTGGAAGAGTATAAGGAGCACATGAAGAAGATCCTAAGAGCTCTGCAGAATAGAAAGCTCTCTGTGGCCCCAGAGAAATGTGAATGGCACACTCAAAAAATAGAGTTTCTAGAATTTGTCATCACCTCAGAGCATGTGGAGATGGATAAAAGGAAACTGGCCACCATCAAAAAATGGCCTACTTCTACTTTGGTTAAAGAAGTGCAATCCTTCCTTGAATTTGCCAACTTTTACCAAAAATTTATCTGGAACTACTCCAAGATTGCAGAACCCTTGATACAGCTCACCAGGAAGAAGCAGAGCTTTGAATGAGGGAAAAAACAGCAAGCAGCATTTAAGAAGTTAAAGCAGAAGTTCTGTGAGAAGCCTGTTTTGAAGATCTATAACCCAGAGAAACCAGCTATACTAGAAACAAATGCCTCAGATTATGCCATTGGAGCATGCCTCAGCCAGCCAGATAAAGAAGGCAGACTACACTCTATTGCCTATTACTCCAGAAAAATAACTCCCCCAGAGCTGAACTATGACATCCACAACAAGGAACTACTAGCTATTGTTGCAGCCTTAAAGAAATAAAGACATTATTTGGAAGGAGCCAAGCATCAGACTCTAATATACTGTGACTATAAGAACTTGGTCCACTTCACCACCACCAAGAAGCTGACATAAAGACAAGTTAGATGGGCTGAAGAGCTGGCATGATACAACATTCAGATTACTTATAGAAAGGGAAGAGAGAATGCCAGAGCCAACACCCTTAGCTAGAGACTAGACTATAAGACAGGAAAGCCCAGAATTCAACCAGCAGTTTTCAGAACCAAAGCTGATGGCACACTTGTCCTAGCCAGACAGCTAGCACCAGTTTTCTGAATCACTGGCTCATGAGAGGAAGAAATTAAGAAGGCCTATAAGAATAACTCTATGGCCCAGAAATTGATGAAAATCCTCAAAAAGTCTGAGATACAGGAGCCTGCAGAAAGGGACCCCAACATAGCTATAGAAGAAGAAGGCATCATCCTGTACAGAGAATTAATCTATATGCCTGCCAAATTCTGAGAACAATTAATCAGGAATATCTATAAAGCCTCAGTATATGGCCACCAGGGAACAGACAAAATTATTAAATAAATCACCAGAAATTTCTATTTCTCAGGGCTTAGAAAGACAGTACAGAAAGTGGTCTCCCAATGTGATCTCTGCATAAAAAGCAAGGCTGCTAGATACACCTTATATGAATATCTACAGCCTCTGGAAGCACCTAAAAGACCTTGGCAGTCTATATCTCTGGACTTTATCATCAACTTGCCAGAATTGCAGGAACCCCTGACCAAGATGAAATATAACTCAATTCTGATTATTGTGGACAGATTTATCAAATACACCTACTTCCTACCCTACCAGAAAACAGCTAATATAGATGACTTGGTATATACCTTCTTACAGGTAATTGTGGGAAATCATGGTCTACCAGATAAAATTGTGTCAGACAGAGATAAGCTGGTCATATTCAAGTTTTGGCAATCCTTGACTTGGCAATTAGGCTCCAAGCACAAGTTGTTTACAACAGCACATTCACAGACAGATGGGCAGATAGAGCAAACTAATCAAACCCTGAAGCAATACCTTCACTGCTACATTAATTATCAACAGAACAATTGGGTTGAACTACTGCCTCTAGCCCAGTTTGCATACAACAGCACAAAGACTGAAGCCACTGTAACAACAGGCCTAGATAACTAGACCTAATAGGGCCATTGGTTTATCTTGAAGACAAGAAACAAGGGGGTGAGCAATATAATAGTGAGAATAGCCTGTGTTACTAGCAATGTCTATACGACAGGTTGCTATGTGAGTCGACCACGAGGGTCGGATTCTGTCTGAAAGGAGCGTCATTATATACATGCTAGTCTGCCTGGATCGATGAGTTCGTTTGGATCATTCTGGGTGTTTGGATCATGGAGCTTTGTTGGATCATAAGGCTTTGTTGGATCAGGATGAGGGGGTTTTGATCCATTGTCACATGCTCCCTGCATGACATACCCCTCCTTTATGCCAACTCCGGCTATAACACTACCTCCCCTCTTAAGGATCTTCGGCCCGAAGATTCTCCTTTGTTTTTGCCTATATCTAGGCTTCCCCTGCTTCCTGTGAGTTCTCCTCTGTAGGTCTCATAATGTTGCCATGCCTCCTAAACGTCGCCGTGTAGGTCAGGATTCTGAGCGCCTCTCCTTAGGTGCCAAAGTTGATCTCTTAGGTGAGACTATGCCTGTTCCGTGTACTCATTGCCGTTTGCTCCAAGAGAAGGGGGAGAAGGTGGAATGCAAGGTTTTTCTCAATTATACCCGTTGCGGGGAGTGCTGTCGCCGAGGTCTTGCCAACTGTGATGCTTATGGAGTGGAGGATTCTGACTGTTGGTTCCTCCCCCCCCCTTCTTCCCATCTTTACTAACTCTTCTAGTCCATTGATTGAAAAAAGCCCTGGACAAGGTTTGTGCTGATTGTGAAGCCGCCCGTCAAGCTCTTTGTGCTTCTATGGAAGCTCTTCGTGTTTCTACAGCCCATTTAGAATGTGTCAAGAAGCAGGCAGAATTGCTGGAACAGTGTGGAGCTCTCATGTTGTTAAAGAAGGCTCAGGCTGTTGAGGATTTGAAAGAGTTAGAGCGCTTGGAGGCTGAAGCTGAGGATCCTGAGAGTTCTTGTTCCAAAAGGCTGTGTCATGAGGGTTCCAATGCCAATCCTTCTTCTTCAAATACTCAGGCAGTATCTTCCAATTCAGCCATCAGTGTCAGTTTGCCTAATGTTTTGGATGGGGTTGATTTGTCTGCTTTGTCCCATCTTCCTTCTTGGGATTCTTCCTTGGCCGACCTCTTTTCCTCCGGGGTGGTGGATCCTCTGGCTTCGGGCAATCCGGGTTCCGGAGGTGGAACTCCTTAATGAGATCTTTGCATCCATCACAGTTTTCAGGAGGTTCCCAGGTATTTTCTGAATCATCATACCCTGCCCATTTAATCAGGTATCTGAACTGACCGTCCACATATCCACTGTCCAGTATCTTTTCAACTTCATACTCTTGATCTGCTTCTGGGTTTTCAGGCAGTATTCCTTCAGCTTTGGTAATGACTGTTGCATGGGTCGGCGCTGGTTCCAACAGGGAGACATGAAAAACAGGGTGTATTCACATATTTTCTGGCAATCTGAGTTTATAGTTCACTTTTCCAATTTGTTCTTCAATTTCAAAGGGTCCAATCTTTTTGAAATCCAGTTTGTTGCTAGGCCTCTGTGTTTTGATGTTCTTTCTGAGGAGATATACCTTATCCCCCTTCTTAAACTTAGGCACCTCCTGGTGCTGCTGATTGTAGTACATGGCTGCCCAGTAAGCAATGAATTGGACATCCAGGCTCAGCTGTTGGTGTAGCTCTTTCAACTGGTCTGCCTTGAGGATTCCTTTCTGAGCCAGAACCTTGCCAGGAATGGGCTCTTGGTATGCTGTAGGCTCAAACCCATAGTTAGCATAGAATGGCGATT
>ENA-UOWK01000533-UOWK01000533.1-bioreactor-metagenome-genome-assembly--contig:-NODE-533-length-19173-cov-8.460038_pt1 | contig 19173 bp, 16 predicted proteins | sample MGYA00238157_ERZ761612 | MGnify/ENA primary metagenome ERZ761612 (study PRJEB28901, sample SAMN06268035) | bioreactor metagenome | isolation source: Joint BioEnergy Institute, California, USA | place... | reverse complement strand
TCTGGCGTGCGGGGAGCGGGTTCCATCGGTGCCGCCCGCTCGGGGCGGGGCGCCGGAGGTGCTTCGGGCGCCGGCTGCGGTTCGGGTGCGGCAGCCTGGCCGGGCAGGGGCGGCAGGTGCCGCCAGATGTCCTGCGCCGTGGGAATGCCCCCCGTGTTGCCCTGTGCCGCCGCCTGCGCGGCGATCAGGCAGGCGGTCATGGTCAGCGCCCCGAGGCGGGCTGTCAGCTGGCTGCGGCGTTGGGTCATGTCACGGGCCTTTGCTGTGATGCGTGCGTCCCGGCACCTTGATCAGCCACCAGGGCGTTGCACGCGTTGTGGGATGCATAACGGACCCCGCCCGCGTGTCACGTCAAGTTCCGGTTATCCCCGCTGAACGGCAAAAAATCGCTTAATTTCAACGCTTAATTGCGAAAGACGCCATGCTGTTCCGTCCAGGTTGTCGGTCCTGACCACAGGTCTTACTGGAACAAAATGTGACGCCGTCCGTCGCGCGCATGATGAAAATCGCATGTCACCCGGAACACGTCGGCCAACAGGTCCTGCGTCAGCACCTCGGCCGGGGGACCATCCGCCACGACGCGGCCCTGGTCAAGCACCAGCAGGCGGTCGCAGAACATGGCCGCGTGGTTCAGATCGTGCAGCGCCACGATGCTGGTCAGCCCCAGTCGGGAAACCAGCCGCAGCAGGTCCAGCTGATGCTGGATGTCCAGATGATTGGTCGGCTCGTCCAGGAACAGCTCTCGGGGCTGCTGGGCCAGGGCACGGGCGATCTGGACGCGCTGACGCTCGCCGCCCGACAGGCCCTGCCAGCTTTCATGGCGGAACGCGGTCATGTCGACCTGTTCCAGCGCCCGTTCGACCGCGATCATGTCGGCCGTCGAACATCCCGCCAGAGGCGCGCGGTGGGGTGTCCGTCCCAGCATCACGACCTCCTGGACGGTCACGTTCATCTCGGTCTGCGCGTGCTGCTGGACCAGAGCCACGCGCCGTGCCAGGTCGCGCCGGCGCATTCCGGCGATGTCCTGTCCATCCAGCGTGACCTGGCCCCGGTCCGGCCGCCGCAGCCCCGCCAACAGCCGCAGCAGAGAGGACTTGCCCGACCCGTTCGGCCCCAACAGCCCCAGGATCGTGCCCGGCTGAACGCGCAGCGACACGTCATGCAGGATCGCCTTGCGCCCGACGCCCCAGGACAGGTTGGTGGCTGCGATGCTCATGCCGTGGCCCTCGCGCGGTACAGGATCAGTGAAAAGCACGGGACGCCCACCAGCGCGGTGACGATGCCGATGGGCAGGGTCTGCTGGGTCATCACGCTGCGCGAGACGATGTCGGCCAGGACCATGAAGACCGCGCCGACCACCGCGCAGGCGGGCAGCAGACGCATGTGTCCCGGCCCGATCAGGAACCGCACCGCGTGGGGGACGACCAGCCCGACAAAGCCGATGGATCCGACCATGCTGACGATGGTCGCGGTGATCAACGCCGTCGTCGCGAACAGGACGATCCGCACCCGGCCCACCGCGATCCCCATGGACGCGGCCGCGTCGTCGCCGAAGGTGAAGGCATCCAGCGCGTGTGCATACCAGATGCAGACGACAAGCCCGATCAGCATCACCACGGCCAGCAGCTGGAATTCCGGCCAGCGCACGCCGCCAAAGCTGCCCAGCAGCCAGAACATCACGTCACGCGCCTGCTGAGCGTTGCCCGAGGTGGTGACGACATAGGCGGTCAGCGCGTTGAACAGCTGTGCGGCCGCGACCCCGGCCAGGATCGTGCGATCCGGCCCGCCGCGCCCGCCATCCGACAGCAGCGCCACAAAGGCAAAGGCCGCCAACGCCCCCGCAAAGGCGCCGGCCGACAGCGACACGGTGCCCGCGCCGACGCCCAGGATGATCACCGCCACGGCCCCCGTGGACGCACCGGCGGACACGCCCAGCACATAGGGCTCGGCCAAGGTATTGCGCAGCAGCGATTGCAGGATCGCACCGCAGATCGCCAATCCCGCCCCGCACAGCGCCGCGACCAGCGCCCGGCTGAGACGCAGGTCCCAGATCACGCTGTCCTGGATGCGGCTGATCTGGGCATCGGTCCAGCCCAGGTGGTTGGTGGCCGACAGGCCGACGGTCGCCAGCGGGATCCGCATCTCTCCAATGCTGACGGCCAAGGCCACCGCGACCGTCAGGGCCGCGGTCGCGATCATCAGCAGGGCGGCGAAACCGCCCCTGCCGCGATGGGCCGAAACGCTCATTTCCCCTGCAGCGCGTCCAGCTGACGGGCCAGCTCCTCGGCGCCATAGATGGTGCGGATCGTCGGGTTCATCGCCGCGCCGTTCATGGTCAGGATGTGGCCCTGCTGCACCGCGGGCATCTGGCTGACCGAGGGGTCGCTTTCCAGGAACGCGATCTTGTTGTCGGCGCGGTCCAGGTCCCACCGGTCGCGGTCCAGCGATGCGGCGACGATATAGGTCGGATCGGCGGCGATGATGCCCTCCCACCCGACGGTCGGCCATTCCGCCTCGGTCGTGATCGCGTTGCGGCCGCCCAGCAGGTCGGCGATGAAGCCCGACGCACCGTTCTTGCCGCCCAGATAGGCGTCCTCTCCGGCCGAGGGGCTGGAGAACCAGAACAGGAAGGTCATGTCGTCGTCGCGGTCGAACCGCGCCCGCAGGTCGGCCTCGCGCTTGCGGAAGTCGGCGATCAGCGCCTGCCCGCGATCGGCCACGTCAAAGATGCGCGACAGCTCGTCGATCTCCTGGTACAGAAGATCCATGTTCCACAGCTGATCACGGCTGCCATAGATGTCGCCGGCATCGTCGCGGGTGTTGCAGATGCCGGGCGACAGATAGCTTGGAATGCCCAGATCGGCAAAGTCCTGTCGCTTGGCGACCTTGCTGTCATCGCCCAGCAGCAGCGGCAGCTGTGCCGCCACGAAGTCCGGCTCCTTGGTCAGGATCCCTTCCAAGGTGGGCTGTTCGACGGTCAGGATCTCGACGGCGGCATTCGCCTCTTCCAGCTCGGGCAGCACCTTGGTGGGCCAGAAGGCCGACGCGGCCAACCTGTCCTGCAGCCCCAGCATCAGCAGGATCTCGGCGCTGTTCTGGCCCAAGGCCACGGCATTCTGCGGCGCCTGCTCGATGGTGATCTCAACGCCGCAGTTCTCCAGCGTCAGCGGATACTGCGTCGGTTCGGCCCACAGCGTCGCGGGCGCTGCAAGACAGGCCAAGGCCGCAAGGATGAATCGGGGGGGCTGGTGCATGGTCTGCTGCCTGATCGTGTATGACGTTGCGGGGCCGATAGCACCGCCGGATCAGGTCGGCAACGAAAATAGTCAACTTTAGCGCCCCTCAACGATGGCGTCGCAGGGTAGCGGTCTTGCGGCGACGGAAATATCAGCGTCGGCACAGGGGTTTGCGCCGACGCTGTCAACTTTAAGGCTTATCCTGCTTATTTCGCGCCGTCGCGGACGTCGACCTCGGGGCGGTCGTCGCCCGACACGTCCTCCTCGCGCCAGGTGCCCTTTTCGTCCTGGTACTGGACGACCTCCGACTCGCCGCTCAACTGCTGCCGCGCGGCGACGTCGTTGGCGGCGGCGGTCGCCTGTTCCTTTGTGGGATAGGTTTCCGAGAACACGTCGTCCAGCTTGTAGGCCCAGCCACCGTCATGCTCGACGATCTCGTACACGATCTTGGTCATTCGCTTTGTCCTTGCTTGGGCAGGCGCACGGTCACGGGTCGTCCGGTCCGCGCGATTGCCTGTTTTCACAGCTCCCGCATCAACGGCCCGCCTGCTTGCTCCGTTCCGCGAAAACTTTCCTGGCCCTGCATGCCCGCTGGCAGGCGCATCAGAACGCGTATTCCATCTCGATCCGGGCAGCCATGCCGCGGTCGGGGTCGGCCGCGTCGGACCCCCCGGCGAACCAGCCGATCGCCGCGTCGATTTCCAGTGCATCGGTCGGACGAAGGCCCAGGACCAGGTCCAGCGCGTCGCCCAGGTGGCGGTCCTGTCCCTGTGTCACCGACACGCGGCGATAGTGGTGGTACAGCAGATCGACCGATACCGCGTCGTTTGCGGTCAGGCCGACGCCCGCGGTCGCGATGCGGATGTCGCTCAGATCGGGATCAAGCGCCTCGCCATAGTATTTCAGCTTGGCGAACCCGCCCAGACGCGCCTCGTTCGACTGCAGCCCGGTCTGGCGATAGGCGCGGTCGGTGCCGTCGTCGGGGTCGCCGTCGCCGCTGCCTTGGGCAAAGGCCACCGTCACGCGCGGCTGCAGGTCGTGATCCTCCCACAGGCGGGTCGCGCCGATGTCGAACCCGTATCCCTTCAGGCGGCGGTCGTCGTCCGATCCGCGCGACAGCCCCGCATCCGCCCAATAGGTCAGGCCGTCGCCCAACTCTCCCCAGGACCGCAGGCCCAGGGACAGCTGCTCTCCGGCGCCCCTCTCGCGGTCGTCGCCAAGGATGGCGAAGGCCTCGACAAAGCGGTCATCAACGGGTTCCATCTGCGCAAGCAGGCCGTAATAGGCGATGCGGTCGCCGCGCGACCCCGGCTCGAACAGGGTGCGGGGCAGCCAGCCCACGCGGCCGGCCAGCGCGTCGATGCGTACCGGGCCCGCGTCGAAGCGGGCCATGACACCATCGATGTTCTCGTCGATCAGCCATTCGCGTTCGTCGCGGTACAGCCAGCGCCCGGCGCGAATGCGAAAGCCGTCGTCATACTGCAGATAGGCCTGATTGACGCGCGCGGTGTTGGTCGTGCTGCGCGGCTCTCCGCGTTCCCAGACCCGTTCGGAGAAGACGTCGAATTCGAAGAAGCCGGACCATGTTTCCTCTGACGCGACCTCGCCGATCAGGCGGAACAGCGGGCTGACGGCCCCCTCACGGTCCCGGTCGCCATCATCCGTCTGCCGTTCATAGGCCAGGTCCAGCTGCAGCGACCGACGGAACTCGATCGCGGGCGGGTCGGCCAGGGCCGGGACGGGAAGGGACAGGGTCGCGGCAATCAGCAGGGGGCCGATACGGTCCATGCGCAGGGTCTCTCTTGGGAATCAGGTTGGCTGGTGGCAGGTGGCGCAGGCTCTGAGGGACTGCTCGATCAGCGCGTCCGTGGTGTGCCTGCGATCATCGAAACGAAGGCTGATGCGGATGTGGCGGGCCAGCGACAGCGTGCGCATGGTTGCGATGCGCCGGGGGCAGGGCAGGGGGCGGATGCCGGCATAGCCGTCCAGGAAGGCCCGGGCCGATGCGCTCAGCGCGCCGACGTCGCCCTTGCTCCGCAGGGCGTATTCGTCCAGATGCGCCAGGAAATTGCCCAGGTCCACCGCCGGGTCGCCCACCGCGTAGAGGTCCAGATCGACCAGCCAGACCTGCGCATCGGCGATCAGCACCTGGTCGAAATAGAAATCGCGGTGGATGCCGCAATGCTGGTCGTCGCGCAGCCGGCCCATCCGATCCCTGGCGGCGTGCAGGATGCGCCGCAGTTCCGCCTTTCGCGCGGGCAACAGCTCTGCCGCCTGGGTCAGGGCGCGATCCAGGACCGACAGCTCGTCCGCGTGGGTCCAGCGGCGGTCGGTGACAGGGGGAACCCCATGCAGGTGGGCCAGCGCCATCCCGGTTCGCGCCATCGCCGCGACATCCGTCGGGGTCAGGGGTCGGCCGGGCACCTCGTCCTGCAACCACATCCGCATCGTGTCGACGATGCCGCGGGCGCGCGGGACACCTGCCCCGTGCGATGCCCGACCGTCCAGTCCGGCACCGCGCAGGGCATCGTGGATGGCGGGCATGCGGCCGTCCGTCCCCTTGGCACGCAGCTTGCCCAGGATGGCCGTGGTCGCCCCGCCAGTCGGATAGCGGACCAGTGCCCTGCGGCCCGGCTTGTGGCGGAGGAGCTGGGGCCGGCCCGTGAGATCAAGCCCCGTCGCCGTCTGCAGCGCGGGCCGCGCTTGGTCTGGGTCCAGGGCGGCGTCCAGCTGCGGCATGGCGGGGTCCGCGGATGCGCCGCGCATGACCTGGGCCGCACGGTCCAAGAGGGTCCGCGCGCGCGCAGGCCAGTCGGGATGGCGGGCACGAAACCCCTCGGTCACCAGCAACATCAGGGCGCGGGCATGGTGGAGGGGCAGCGTGACGGGCCCGCCGCCATAGCCGCGCAGGACCGCGCCCGCTATGTCATCGGCCTCGACGCGCGACAGGATGCCGTCCACCACCTGCGCATCGATCCGGGCCAGGAAGCTGCCCAGATCGCGGGCCGGATCGCCGCAGCCGGCGTTGTCCCAGTCCAGGATGACCGGACCATCGGCCCCCATCACCACCTGATCCGCGCTGAAATCGCCGTGCACCATCACCGGATCGAACGTGGCCTGGGCCAGCCGGTCGGCCAGATCGGTCGCGATGTCATGGGCCAGGACGCTCAGGTCGGCATCCAGCGGCGCAAGATCGGCGGCGGCGGTCAGGACCGACCTTGCATCAGCCTGGGCGGTCCATGCGGCGGCGGGTCGGAACGGATCGGCATGCAGCGCGGCCAGGGCCGCGCCGATCCGCGTGCAGGTGTCCGCGTCGGGCGCGTGACCGGTCATCTGCGGGCAGACGGGGCGGCCCGGCACCCACGCGGTCATCATCGCGCGCAAGCCGCTGTCGGCCCCCAGCAGGGCGGCCTGCCCATGCGCCATGGCCGCAGTCGCGCCGACAAGCGCCTGGTCAAAGCCCGCCCCGGCCATGATCTTCAGAACCCCTCGCGGCTGGCCGTCAAGGTCGAGGCGGGCCACCAGCCGTCGCCCCGGCTTGTAGCGCAGCAGGATCAGGTCGCCCGCGGCCAGATGCGGTTGCACACCGGTCACGCGCCGCAGGGCGTCCTGTCGCCGTGCAGGGTCCAGGAACCGCGCAAGGCTGCGCAGATGACGGTCCAGCCGCGCCGGGATGACGATCACGCCGCGGTCGGGCAGCATCACGACATCGGGGTTGTCGCGCCAACGGGACCGGCGGCTTTCCTCGGCATACCGATCGGGGGCATAGGCATAGGCGGCCAGCGCCTCTCCGTCCGCGGACAGGAACGACGCGACGCAGCTGACCCCGGGTTTGTAGCGCAGATAGGCCGGCTGCAAGGCGTCACGCCCCAGGGCCGCCGCCATCGCCTGCGCGTCCAGCATCAGCGGCAGACCGACCAGCGCCGGATCACGGTCGCAGATCGCGCGATCAGCCGGCGACAGCACGCAGCGCCCCCCCATCCTGACCACGACCCTGCAGCGCCCACAGACGGGCATAGCGTCCCCCGCGCGCCAGCAGGTCGGCATGGCTGCCCTGTTCGGCCACCCGGCCCGCCTCCAGGAACACGATGCGGTCCGCGCGGGCGGCCTGCGACAGGTCATGGGTGATCAGCAGGCTGGTGCGGCCCTTGGCCAGGCGCCAGATCGCCTCGGACACGGTGGCCTCGTTGCTGCTGTCCAAGCCGGTCGTGGGCTCGTCCAGGACCAGCACCGGACAGCGGCGCAGGGCGGCGCGGGCAATGGCGATGCGCTGGCGCTGACCTGCCGACAGGGTGGCGCCGCGTTCCGCGACCTGGGCGTCATAGCCGTCGGGCAGGGCCGCGATGAAGTCATGCGCGTTGGCCAGGCGGGCGGCTGCCTCGATCTCGTCCCGGGTGACGTCGCGGCCCGCGCCCAAGGCGATGTTGTCGGCCAACGTGCCGCTGAACAGGACCGTCTCCTGCGGGACAAAGCCGATCTGGCGGCGCAGGCTGGTCATCGTCACGTCGCGGATGTCCTGCCCGTCGATCAGGATGCGCCCGCCCGACGGATCGTAAAGGCGCAGAAGCAGTCCGGCCAACGTGGACTTGCCGGCCCCGGACGGCCCGGTCAGCGCCACGTTCGTGCCCGCCGGAATGTCCAGCGTCAGCCCGTCCAGCGTGGGCCGACCTCCGCCATAGCCGAAGGTCAGGCCGTCGAACGTGATCCGCCCGGCATAGGCGGGGGCGGCCACGGCATCGGCGCGGTCGCGGATCTCGGGCACCTCGTCCAGCAGCTGGACGACCCGCTCGCCCGCGGCGCTGGCCTTGGCCAGGCGGGACGCGTATTTGGCATAGCCCCGAATGGGCCGGAACGTCGCCTTGAGATAGGTGATGAAGACCAGCAGGTCGCCCGGCGTCAGCCGCCCGCGCAGCACCTGCAACGTGCCGAAATAAAGGACCAGCGCGATGGCGCAGGCGACCAGCAGGTCGACCAGCCGTTCCAGCCCCGCCGCGATGCGCTTGGCCCGCACGTCGCCCGCCATGCTGGTGCCGTTCGCACCGGAGAAGGTGTCGGCCGCGCGATCCTCGATCGACAGGGCCTGAACCGTGCGCATGGAGGACATCGCCTCGGCCGCGGTGGCGGCCATCTGGCCCTCGACCTTGCGCTGCTTGCGGCTGGCGGCCTGGATCTTCTTTCCTGCGCGGATGGATGCGAACCACAGAACCGGCAGCGGAATCAGCGCGATCAACGCCAGCTGCCAGTCCAGCACCATCATCACGGCGACCATGCCCAGCAGGACCAGCACGTTCGCGGCCAGCGGCAGGGCGGCAGTGACGGCAGTCTCCTTGAGCATGGCCACGTCGCCGATCAGGCGCATGGTCAAATCGCCCGCCTTGGACCGGGTGTGAAAGCCAAGCGACAGTCCCTGCAGGTGCCGGAACAGGTCGCCGCGGACCTGGGTCAGCACCCGGTTGCCGACGATCGCAAAGCCGATGGTCGCCAGGTACTGGAACAGCGCGCGCAGCCCGATGATGCCCACCAAGCCAACCGCGCACAGCGCCAGAAGCGTCATGGGGTCCAGCGTATCCACCGCCGCGACCCCCGATCCGCCTGTTCCCGCCGTGCCGGACGGCACCACGCGGTCGATGACGAATTTCAGCGGCCAGGGTTCCAGCAGCCGCATCAGCGTCGCGCTGACCAGCGCGGTGGTCGCCCCCGCCAGCACCGCCCGATGCGGGCGCAGATAGGGGGCAAACCGACGCAGCACGCGGCGCAGGCCGGGCAGCGATTCCGTCAGCGTCTCGGGACGCGATCGCGACATCACGCGGCCTCCTGTCCTGCGGCGCCGGCACGGGCGATGATGCGGGACACGATGCGGTCCCACCCGTGATGGGCCAGAACCTCGGCGCGGGCGCGTGCGCCCATCGCGGTGGCCGCCGCGGGATCGCGGGCCAGACCCGCAAGGGCCGCGGCCAGGGCGCCCGGGTCATCCGGTACCACGATGGCGCCAAGCCGTCCCCGGTCCAGCACCTGCGCCAGATCGCCCACGTCGCTGGCCACCACGGGCAGCCCCGCAGCCATGTATTCGTAGAGCTTCAGCGGAGAGAAATAGAACGGCTGATCGCCCCGATAGGGGGCCGTGGCGACATGCATCCGCGCCAGCCAGCCGGGGATCTGGTCGGGCTGGACCGCCCCCGTCAGGTGGGCCGCGTCCGACAGGGACAACTGGTCCAACCGGTCCAGAATCGCCGCCCGTTGCGGCCCGTCACCCACGATCAGCAGGCGCGCATCGGGAACGGGGCCGCGTCGCAACAGGGCAAAGGCCTCGACCAGGGTCGCGGTGTCGTGCCAAGGCTTCAGCGTGCCGACGAAGCCCACGGTGAACGGCCCATCCGGCGCAGGGCTGCCGTCGAAACGTGCCGCATCGACGCCGTTGGGGATGACCGCCACCCGGTCGGGCAGGGCCCCCAGGTCGCGGGCGTAATCCGCCGCCGCCGCCGACACGGCCGCGACCAGACGGGCGGCCCCGAATGCCCGGCGGGCGCTGGCTTGGGCGTCCGACTGGCGGACCATGTGGCGGTGACGGGTCTGCTCGGCGATCAGGGGGGCGTTCAGCTCCAGCGCCGACGGCACGCCGCCGCGACTGGCCCATTCCATCGCCCCATGCGCGAACAGCGCGTGGCGTTCATAGACCAGGTCGAACGGCCCCGCCAGCGTCAGCGCCGCGGCGACCGTCTCGTTCAGCGCCAACGCCCAAGCGGCACGCGCTTCCGCGTCGTCGCCACGCGGCGCCCCGGGCAGGGGGTGCAGCGCGACAGTCGCGAACTCCGCCGCGGGCGCCACCGCCAGGCACGGAGAGAACAGCGTCACCCGGTGGCCCATCGCCAGCAGCACCCGCAGCACGGATTGCACATGGATCGACGCACCCTTGGTGCCGAAGGGCGGAATGCCAGGATCGGTGGTGACATAGGCGACGTGCATCACGCGGACCTCTGCTGGGGAAGGTCGGTGCCCGCGATGGCGTCGTGCCAGATGGCGCGAAGCCGCGCGGCGTTGACGTGCTGGTCGAATTCCTGCGCGATCAACGCGCGTCCCGCGGTCGAGAACCGCTGCCGCAGGTCCGCATCGTCCAGCATCCGCGCAAGCGCCGTGGCCAGCGCCTGGGGGTCGCCTTCGGGGACGCAGAACCCGGTCTGCCCGTCGCGGACCAGTTCCGGGATGCCGGTGACGGCGGTCGAGACGCAGGGCGTTCCCAGGGCCATCGCCTCCAGCAGGACGGTGGGCAGGCCGTCGCGGTTGCCGTCGTGGCCCACCACGCAGGGGCAGGCGAAGACGGCAGCCTGGCGCATCATCGCGATCACCTCGGATTGCGGACGCGGGCCTGCCAGGGTGACCGCATCGCCCAGGTCGGCGGCGGCGATCTGGGCCGCCAGATAGGACGCCTCGTCCCCGCCGCCCACGATGGTGCAGCGCACGCTGCGGCCCTGGTCGCGCAGCAGGCGCACGGCCTCGATCAGGATGTGGAACCCCTTCTTCTCGACCAGGCGCCCGACCGCCAGGATGTCGGTCGCATCAGGTGCGGGATTCTGATGGGCGAAACGGTCCAGGTCCAGGCCGTTGTAGATGCGGCTGACATTGGTCGCGTCCTGGCCGAAGCGCTGTTCCAGATAGCCGACATTGTAATCCGACACGGTGACGACATGGGCCGCGTCGCGCAGCTTCTCGTCCAGGCGGATGTTCTCCTCGTAGTCGAAATAGATGTCCTTGGCATGCGCCGTGAAGGTATAGCCGATCCCCGCCAGCTGTGCCGCCAGCCGCGCCACCGTCGTGGACACGGTGCCGAAATGCGCGTGCAGATGCGCCACCCCGCGTTCGCGGCAGGCCAGCGCCAGCTCCAGCGCCTGCGCGACATCCTGGCCGCTGCTGTTCTTCATCTGGCCCAGCAGGGTCCATGACGCCGCGGGCAGCCCGGCCCGGGCGCGCATCATCAGCCGCCAGAACGCGTCCGGGTTCTTCAGCCGTTCGGTCAGTCGGGTGACGGGCGCGCGGACCTTGCCCAGGTTGTCCTGAAAGTGCGTCTCCTCGACCGGGCGCAGCGAGAAGATCTCGATCGGCTGGCCCGCGGCCTCGTGCGCCAGGATCTCGTTGACGATGAACGTCTCGGAATAGCGGGGATAGCGCTTCAGGACATAGCCGATCTTGGGTGCGGACATGGGAGGACGGTTCCTTGTGTCGGGTCTTCAGGCCAGGCGGCGCAGGGATTTGCGGGGGGCCAGCATCCGCGTGGCCATCGCGGTGACGCGCGACAGCCCGTCCAGGTCCACGCCGCGGGGTCCGGCCTGCCGGGTCACCGCGCGGCCCAACCAGTCGCCGATGGCGGCGGGCGACAGCGCATCGGGATGAATCATGTCGGCGATGCCGCGATCCTGCATGCGCTGCGCGCGGATCAGTTGTTCGGTGCGCGGCCGGACCCGCGGGACCACCAGCGACGGCAGGCCGAACGACATCATCTCGCAGGCGGTATTGTAGCCGCACATCGCCACAAGCGCCGCCGCGCGCGCGGCCAGCCCCACCGGTTCGGCCACGAAATCGACCACGGTCAGGTCGGTCCGGCCCTGCGCCAGCGCCGCCACGCGGGCCCGTGCCTCGGGCGGCATCTGCGTGCCGGTGATCAGGATGCCCTGATGGCCCGCGGGCATGGGCGCCGCGGCGAAGGCCGTGCACAGGGCCACCCCGTCGCGCCCGCCGCCCACCTGGCACAAAACGAACGGGCGCGCATCGCCTCCCGTCACCTGCAGCGGGTCGGCCCCCTGCGCATCGGGCGACAGGCGCGCCCGCTGGTCCAGATAGCCGGTATAGGTCACGCGGGCGGACAGTTCGGGGCCCAGCCCGTATTCGTCGGCCGTGGGAAAGAACGCCGGGTCGCCATAGACCCAGATGTCGTCGTAATGATCCTGCAGCGCCTCGAAATTGCGCTGGCGCAGCCATTGCTGGCGCATGACGGACGGCCGGTCGATGATGTCGCGCAGCCCCAGCACGATCCGCGTGCGGCCCGACCGCTTCAGTGCGCGCAGGGTCGGGCCCAGCTCGTACTGGGCACCGCGGGGAACGTTGTCGACGATCATCAGGTCGGGCTGAAAGTTCTTGACGGCGGCCCGGATCGTCGCCGCGCGGATGTCGCACAGCGCGTCGACCCCGATCCCCAGGTCGCGGGCATGATAGGTGCCGTCCGAGGCCTTGGCATAGGCCGGCAGCGTCAGGCAGTCGACGCCCGCGGGCAGGGCGAATGCCCCGGCCTCGCGCATGCCGGCCACCAGCAGCACCTCGGGGTCGTGACCGCATTCGCGGATCGCCTGCGCCAGCAGCATGTTGCGCCGCAGGTGACCAAAGCCCAGAGTGTCGTGCGAATACAGGACCACCCGCGGCGCGCGGGTCCGCTGACGGCGCAGCGCGGCGGCGTATTGCAGCGGATCGGCGGGGTTCATCTTGGTCATCGGGCCCTCGGGATCTGGGGGTGCGGAGGTGCTTGGACGGCGGCGTCTTCGTGCTTCCAAAATATTGGCGTGCGATCCAAAGCTGCAAATTAGAAGATCATTAGAGCCGCGCATCGGCGTTTTTACGGCCGCGAAGTTGCGCTAGTCTGCCGTCTCAGGCGGCACCGTGCCGCGACCGGCCGGGAACGCAACGCCATGAGAATCCGCACGAAAATCATGCTCAGTCACTTGACCGGCCTGGTCACGGTCACGCTTGTGTGTCTGGCGATCATCATCGGGCTGGGCCTGACGCGCGAGGACCGGCGGCAGCTTCAGACGTCCTATGCGCAGCTGCGCAACATCAACCTGGTGGCGGTCGACGCCAACAAGCTGTCCGCCCAGATCGCAGAACTGTTCGTCGCCGGGGACCAGGACGCCGAGATCCGCGAGGCGCGCGATTCGCTGCTGTCCGGGCTGCAGCGCCAGCGCGACCTGATCCGCGAGGAGCATGCGCTGGCCGGAGAGCCCGATGCGACCTGGGGCGGACTGGACCGCGTCGCCCAGATGGAGATCAAGGTGCAGGAGATCGACCAGTCGCGCCTGCTGATCCAGGATCACCTGCAGGCGGGCCGGCGCGCGGAGGCGCTGCAGGTGTTCAACACGCGCATCTATCACCAGCTGGGGCAGGTGCTGCTGGAGCTGGTCGAGGAGGCGACCGTGCGCGAACGTGCCGAGGTTGCCGAGGCGCTGGCCAGTTCGTCCCGCCTGTCGGAACGCGCCGTCGATCTGGCCATCGGGCTGATCGTGGTCGTGGCGGTCTTGGGCGTCGCGAACATCGTGATGATGAACCGCGCGATCCTGCGCCCCGTCTCGGCGCTCTACGCGGGGGCCGAGGCGGTCGGGCGGGGCGATCTGACGCATGTGATCGACAATCCGTCGCCCGACGAGCTGGGCAACCTGTCGCGCCGCTTCAACCAGATGACCGGACAGATCCGCGACCAGCGCGACAGCCTGCTGCAGGCGCAGTCCACGTTGTCCCAGCAGGTCGAGGAGCGCACCCGCGAACTGCGCGAACGGTCGGAGGCGCTGGTGGCCAGCAACGATCGGCTGCGGTCGGTCGATGCCAGCCGCGCGAACTTCTTTGCCGATATCAGCCACGAGCTGCGCACGCCGCTGACGATCCTGCGCGGCCAGGCCGAGATGGCGATCCGCACCCCCGACGCCGATGCCGCCACCCTGCAGCAGGTGCTGTCCGAGATCGTGCGCAAGACCGACCAGATCGGGCGGCTGATCGATGACCTGCTGTTCCTGGCACGGTCGGAATCGGGCTCGATCATGGTCAACCGCACGCGTGTCGTGCTGCAGGACATCGTGGGCGACGTGCTGCTGGACGGCCAGAACATGGCGATGCGCCCCGGCGTGCGCATCCGTCCCAGCCAGCCCAGCGAACCGGTCGAGGTGCGCGGCGACCCCGACCGCCTGCGTCAGGCCGTGCTGATCGCGCTGGACAACGCGATCCGCTTGGCGCCCGCCGACACCACCGTCAGCTTGGAGCTGGCGCAGTCACAGGATCACGCCCATATCCGCGTGCGCGACCAGGGACCAGGCTTCACGGGCGACGAACTGGGCAGCGCCTTCACCCGCTTCTACAGCGCGCGCCCGTCGCGGCCGCGGTCGGGTCGCGGGTTGGGCCTTGGGCTGTCCATCGCGAAATGGATCGTCGACCAGCATGACGGCGCCATCCGCATCGACAGCGCGCCCGGCCGCGGCGCCGTGGTCGAGATCACCATGCCGTTGGCACGCAGGGCCGTCGCATGAGCCCCGATCGCGTCCTGGTGGTCGAGGACGACACCGAGATCGCCGCCCTGCTGGCCGGTGGCCTGACGGCCGAGGGCTATCACGTCGATCTGGCCGACTGCGCGGCGGGGCTGGACCAGCGGTTGCGGGACGGGGGCTATGACCTGGTCGTGCTGGACCGGATGCTGCCCGACGGCGACGGCGCCGACCTGTGCCAGGAGATCCGCGCGGCGGGCCATGACGTGATGATCCTGATGCTGACCGCCAAGGACGCGCTGGCCGAGAAGCTGGAGGGGCTGGGGGCAGGGGCCGACGACTACATGACCAAGCCCTTCGCCTTCGAGGAACTGCTGGCCCGCATCGCGGTCCTGCTGCGCCGTGCGCCTGCGCGCGAGGACCGCCCGTCCCGCATCGTCATCGGCGATCTGTGCCTGGACCTGGACACCAAGACCGCGACGCGACGCGACCGCGACCTGGACCTGACGGCGACCGAGTTCTCGCTGCTGCGGTTTCTGGCAGAGCGTCCCGACAAGGTTCAGTCGCGCGTGGATATCCTGAAGGGTGTCTGGGGATACAACTTCGACCCGCAGACCAACATCGTCGAGGTCTATATCGCCTATCTGCGCAAGAAGCTGGACCAGGACGGCGATGCGCGGCTGATCCACAACCAGCGCGGCTTCGGGTATCTGCTGTCGGCCCGGTGACGCGGTCCTGTCATGAAAGCTTCACTGGCGCCGGGGTCATTATTCCATTATTCGGGAATCATGGAACATGACCGCGCCGCCCATGCCTTCGCCACCCTTGGCCATCCCGGGCGCCTTGCCGTCGCCCGGCTTCTGATGCGTTTTGCCCCCCGCGCCGTCCGCCCGACCGAGATCGCGCAGGCGCTGGGGCTGAAGCCGAACACCCTGTCGCACTACCTGTCCGACCTGACGGGATGCGGGCTTGTCGCCGTGCGGCGACAGGGGCGGTCGCTGCTCTATTCGATCGATGTCGATGCGACGGGCCGCCTGCTGGGCTATCTGGCAATGGACCTTGGCCGCGCGCGCCCGGACGTTCTGACCAGCATCCCACAATCCAAGGAGCCGACCGTGACGCATACCGGTTTCCATGTCCTGTTCATCTGTTCAGGCAATTCCGCCCGATCGCTCTATGCCGAGGCGCTGCTGCGCGATCTGGGCGGCGATCGGTTCATCGCCCATTCGGCAGGCACCCGGGCGGGGACGCATCCGAACCCCCTTGCGCTGCAGGTGCTGGACCGCAACGGCCACGACACGACCACCCTGCGGTCCAAGCATCTGTCCGAGTTCCAGTCACCCGACGCCCCCAGGATGGATTTCGTCTTCACCGTCTGCGACACCTCCGCGGCCGAGGAATGCCCCCCCTGGCCCGGCCAGCCGATCACCGGGCATTGGGGACTGCCCGACCCGGTCAAGGCGCAGGGGACGGACGCCGAACGGGCGCTGGTCTTTGCCCGGACCTATGCCGCCCTGCGCCGCCGGATCGAAGCCTTTGCCGCCCTGCCGGTGGCCAGCCTGGACCGAATCTCGCTTCAGAACCGGGTCGATCAGATCGATGCCCGCGAACTTGCCAAGGACTGACCCCATGACCCGAATCGCACTGAATGGCCTGGGCCGCATCGGAAAGCTGGCCCTGCGCCGGATGATCGACCTGGGCCTGGGGGACCGGATCGTCCTGCTGAACGACGCGGCGGGCGATGCCGATCAGCACGCCCTGCTGATGGAATTCGACAGCGTTCACGGCCGCTGGTCCAAGCCCGTCGCGGCAGACGGCGCGGCGCTGGTTCTGGATGGCCACCGCATTCCGCTGACGCATCACCGGACCATCGACGCCCTGCCGCTGCGTGACCTGGGGGTCGACCTGGTGATCGACGCGACGGGCGTGTTCAAGACCGCGGACCGGATCGCGCCCTATTTCGATGCGGGCGTGGCGCGCGTAGTGGTCAGCGCGCCGGTCAAGGATGGCGGGGCGCTGAACCTGGTCTATGGCGTGAACCATCACCTGTACGACGGCAGCCAGCGCATCGTGACGGCGGCCAGCTGCACGACGAACTGCCTGGCCCCGGTGGTCAAGGTCGTCCACGAGGCCTTGGGAATCCGCCACGGGTCGATCACCACGATCCATGACGTCACCAACACGCAGACCATCGTCGACCGACCGGCCAAGGACATGCGCCGCGCGCGCTCGGCGCTGATGAACCTCATTCCCACGACGACCGGCAGCGCCACGGCGATCACGCTGATCTATCCCGAACTGAAGGGTCGGCTGAACGGCCACGCGGTCCGGGTGCCGCTGCTGAACGCCTCGCTGACCGACTGCGTGTTCGAGGTCGAACGCCCGACAAGCGTGGAGGAGGTCAACGCCCTGTTCGCCGCCGCCGCGGCGGGACCGCTGGACGGCATCCTGGGCTATGAGACGCGGCCGCTGGTGTCGACCGACTATGTCAACGATCCGCGCAGCGCGATCATCGACGCGGGATCGACGATGGTCGTGAACGGGACACAGGTCAAAATCTATGCCTGGTACGACAACGAATGGGGCTATGCCTGCCGGCTGGTCGATGTCGCGCGCATGGTCGCGGGGCGGATGGCATGAACCCGGTCCGCGCCTATGCCGCGGTGACGGCGGCCTATTGGGCGTTCATGCTGTCGGACGGCGCGTTGCGCATGCTGGTGCTGCTGCACTTCAACGGACTGGGCTTTTCCCCGGTCCAGCTGGCATGGCTGTTCCTGCTGTACGAGGCTGCGGGGATCGTCACGAACCTGGCCGCGGGCTGGCTGGCGGCCCGGTTCGGGCTGGCGGCGACCCTGTACGCGGGCCTGGGCATCCAGATCGCGGCCTTGGCGACGCTGGCGCAGCTGGACCCGGCATGGAGCGTCACGGCATCGGTGATGTTCGTGATGGCGGTGCAGGGCGCGTCGGGTGTCGCCAAGGATCTGTCCAAGATGTCGTCGAAATCGGCGGTCAAGGTCCTTGCCCCCGCCGCCGATGGCGGGCTGTTCCGATGGGTGGCTGCGCTGACCGGGTCCAAGAACGCCGTCAAGGGCCTGGGCTTTTTCCTGGGCGCCGCACTGCTGGCCATTGCGGGGTTCCAGGCGGCGGTCTGGGGCATGGCCGCGGTGCTGGCCGCGATCCTGGTGGCGGTGGTCCTGTTCCTGCCCGCGGGCCTGCCCGGTCGGGTGAAGGCGGCCGAAGGATGGTCAGGCTGGCGGTCGCGGGACAGCCGCGTGAACCGGCTGTCCCTGGCGCGCATGTTCCTGTTCGGTGCGCGAGACGTGTGGTTCGTAGTGGGCATCCCGATCTATTTTCAGGCCGTCCTGTCCGATGGCACCGCCGAAGGGCGGCGCGAGGCCTTCTTTCTGGTCGGCGGTTTCATGGCGCTGTGGATCATCCTTTATGGCGCGGTTCAGGCCGCCGCCCCGCGCATCCTGGGCGGCGCCGGCCGACCCGAGGCGCAGATCACCCGGGACGCGGTCCGGTGGGCAGGTCGGCTGGTGCCCATCCCCTTCGTGATGGCGGCGGCGGTCGTGATCGCGGGCGATCCTGCGCCGTGGCTGACGATGCTGCTGGTTCTGGGCCTGCTGGTCTTCGGCTTCGTCTTTGCGGTCAATTCGTCCGTTCATTCATACCTGATCCTGGCCTTTGGTCAGGCACAGCGGATCACGCGGGATGTCGGGTTCTACTACATGGCGAACGCGGCGGGCCGCCTGATCGGGACGCTGCTGTCGGGCCTGTCCTATCAGGTCGGCGGGCTGCCGCTGTGCCTGGCCACCGCCGGCGCGATGGCGGCGGCCAGCTGGTGGGCGGCACGCCGCCTGCTGATCGACAGCCCGGAAAGCGTGGGGCCGGCCCGCTGAAGGCCGTCCTGCATCCTTTACGGTTGCAGCAGAAAACCCCGCGTGCGCGGCACGGGCGCGCAGCGGCGCAGGAACCGCCGCGCCTGCCACCCTGACCGGATATGCGCAAGCGCCAGTCGGGGTCCTGCGGCGGCGATGACCTCGGTCGCGCGGTCGCGATGAAACTGCCGCGAGGTGCGGGCATAGGCGATGGCATCCAGCGTGTGCCAGCCGAACGTCTCGCGGCACCCCTCTCCCATGCCCGGCCGCGTGCGGTTGTGATAACGCAGCGACCGCCATGCGACGCGGGCGACCTGCACCGGCCTGGATGGATCGACCCAGATCAGAAGATGGGCGCGGGCGGTGCGTTCATGCATCGTCTCGTAATGACCGCCCTCGATGATCCAGTGCTCCTGCGCATGGATCTCGCGGGTCAGGGCATCAAGCTCGCCGGTGCTGCGATGGACAAAGCCCGGCATCCAGCTCAGCTGGTCCATGTGGTACGCGGGCAGGCCGGCCAACGCGGCCAGCCGCATCGCCAGCCAGGACTTTCCCGTCCCTGACCCGCCCAGAACCATCACCCGTGTCACCAAACTCATCCATCCCCCAACCGCTCACGAACGCGCGATCAACACGCTCTACGCGGATTGGTTCGGATTTGGCAGGATAATTTCAGCTTGGGACGATTCACGCCGATCCTCGCACGACGCTGGTTTCGCAACCTCGCAGCGCGGAGGACGTCCATGCGTGGGATCGGTCGGCGGTGTGGGGATGGTAGGCCCGGCAGGACTTGAACCCGCAACCAAGGCGTTATGAGCGCCCTGCTCT
>ENA-UOWK01000531-UOWK01000531.1-bioreactor-metagenome-genome-assembly--contig:-NODE-531-length-19317-cov-24.072890_pt1 | contig 19317 bp, 22 predicted proteins | sample MGYA00238157_ERZ761612 | MGnify/ENA primary metagenome ERZ761612 (study PRJEB28901, sample SAMN06268035) | bioreactor metagenome | isolation source: Joint BioEnergy Institute, California, USA... | reverse complement strand
TCACGTGCTCCCTGCATGACATACCCCTCCTTTATGCCAACTCCGGCTATAACAGAAATGTATCTATAGGCTAGGAGGTTAAACTCAGAGTTTACAGCTTGGCTTGGCTATACATTCTACAATAAACAGCTGTCTCCCTGGATTATATTACCTCTTTATCTACCATATAATTATAGTTAAGGAGCTCCGTGTGTTTTCCTAGTCTATAGGCTTTATGGACCTCTCCTGCCTAATTAATTTACTTCCTAGGCTATTCTCACAGTCTGTAATAAAAGGGTTGGGGATTTTAACTACTAAATTAGTACCTGTCTTAGGTTCCTTTGAAACAAATAACAATAGTTCCGTGGGACTCGCAGTGGAACTAGGACATCAATGAGAATCGGGAAATAAGCAATTTGTTGGACCAGTCAAGAACCTCGACTGAAGAAAAATCATCTGCGAAAACAGCTCGCCAAAGCTTGGTACCAGGGACATCTATCCTTGAATTAGCGGCGGAAGCCCAGCAGGCGGTAAACTTACTGTATGGGTGAGGATGTGAGGTGCGACAGTCAATGATGAGCCAATCCTTGAGCAAGCCATTCCGGATCCAAGGCGCATAACTTCCGTTGACTGTAAATCTCTGACAGTGCTCTCCTAGCCGGCTACCCTCACGTAACAATTCTATTCCCCATCCAACGTCCGCGAGCCTGAAGTCGATTCTACCATTCCCGTCTGCCGCCCATTCACTAGACACATTCGTCGAGAATCCGAGAACTGCATGTAATGCACGGTAGAACTCATCCTGGTACGCTGCCTCTACTGGCCGAATAACGGCCCCAGTACCGACCCGGGTTGTAGACGATAGGTTTCTCAACGAAAACTTTCTCAATACCGCTTCGGCTAAAGCCTCGACATTGGGGTATTGCTCAATGGGAAACGGGACAGTAGAGTTGGTAAGGTAGTGCTCGACGTATCTATTCAGGTCAGCGGAGTCTAAATGTTGTGAGATCAATGGTGCCTACTTCGCATGTAGACGGGTTGGAAACACGCAGACAATCTCCATAGCATCGAAATCTAGGGGTTCCGAATGAAGCCAACCCTGCTCGTAGCACGTTCGAATACCTTCGTTTTCCAAGTCTCGAGGTATGTGGCCATTGGCAAGGACTTCTCGGAGAACATCGGCTGCTTTGTGAGTGAGTGTGCGGCGGTTGACGAAGGACCGTTGTACTGGCGTCTGAGCGAGGAATCTGAAAGCTTCATCTTCATTGTCTAGAGTCGCGATAACGTGTTCTTTCTTGATCATTTCAATCTTTCTGTGTTTGAGATCTGAACGATAGACCTACAGCAAATGTCAACAATTATTGGGCTACCAGAGAGACAGACTCCATTCTAGAACTTACTTTCTGTAGCATTTTGAGAATTCCATCAACTGCTCCTGGTTGGCCATTTGTTAGGCTAAATATGTAGTCACAGGCGTTGTGGTGCAGTCGCAGAGGACACCGCAGGTCATTGCAGATGCGATTTATGACGTCATCAAATTCCTCGCGGTTATAGAAGAGCGCTATCTGTGGTGAGTCCTTGATTTTTGATGGAGTGATCGATATTCGCTGCTGTACGCCCAGATAGGCCAGTGGACTACCCACAGCGTAGTCAGCCGGTCCCCCGGTGGGACTGCCATATGAGGTGAAGATGCAAATTCTCGGTCCGAATCGGCGACCACTCTGAGACTTGATGAGCCCGAACCAAAGGCCAGAATCATGATACGACATCTGCCCCTCATCAAGAATGAAGACAATATCGGCGTCTCTGAGAGTATCTGAAGTGACAAACTCGTAGCCTGCGTCCTGAGCACGGCGAACAAGAATATCACTGTACACATGATCATGGCATTGTGACCAATCAGCAAACATGATGACTGGTGTATTCTGCTGACGATAATGGTCGTAGAGGAGATAGGCGAGCGTAGTTTTCCCCGAAGCTGGTGTTCCTCTGACGTGGGCTACTCTCTCCTCGTTGAGTATCCTCGCAAGCTCTTGGACGGTGTCATTTCGCGGGCATCTGAATGGATCCGCTACGATCCTTAAAGTCAACGATGAAGATGGGACGATACCAAAGAGACAGAGAAACAGCCATACCCGTAACGGACACGGGAGGGAGGTTACTTGGATGATTGGCTTTTGCTGGTCGACCACATGCATGGCAGCTGTCCGAAGAGCTGCTGAGGCTGCTGTCTTGCGCCGTAGATCCTTGACCGATGAGTTTTCTCAAGAACTCCATCACGAATCGGATATTTCGGAGTTGGTCGGACAGTAATCATTTTCAGGGAAGGCGGTTTATTTTGCTTTCAGGGAAGGCAAGAGGATGGGGAAGCTGGAGGAAAGAAGGTTGTACAGTACACTGGTAGAGCAGCTATGGAAGGTAAGCTCATGGATCCGTTGGTTATCTTCCTGTTTTGGTTTCGCACTATCTGACTCCACCCGTGCCCAATGGTCTAACCCCTTCAGGTTTAGTTACCCTACTTGCTTTCGCAAAATCGAGTGCACGCCTTCCCGCCACGGTCTTGGATTATGTGACAAGCATGTGACGGCTGCACCATGGACTAGTCCACTGAAGAAGCCCTCCAGCATCATAGAGTCGAGCATCGCAAGTTTTCTTTGCGCGCAGTAACGTGGTTTGGGGGCCTCAGAAGATAACATATAAACAATCACCTCAAAATTACCTATCTGGAGTGTTTAACAGTAAATCCGCATTCATCTAAACAAAGCTAGTTCGCCGGGCAACGCTATAGACTGATAACAGTCTTAAGATTGATTCAGATGGACTGAAGATGGCCCCAGTCTTATAGAGGCTTACTCACCAAAACTGTAGCAAGCCAGTGTTAATGCTTCCATTCCAATGTTGATACATAGTTATTCCAGCTTGTCACCGCATGGCTGATAGACACGGCAGTCTGCTGCCAATAGTATTAATATTCCTGCCAGCCACATCATCAACAAGTTCTATTGCTTGTTTGTTTGCCACTCCTTTCTGCTGCATTATTTAAGCTAAACCCATCTACGACATTACCCCTTCCATCATATATCGGACTCATACTGGGAATGGTAAAGCTAGACACCTGAGTGCAGGCATCTTGGAAGAGGAAATGATGTGTGCTGGAGCATTCTGGGATGTCTTATCTCCCAGCTTTCAAAGCTTTGATTCCAAATTTTTCCTGATTGAGAAACTTTCAAAGGAGAGGGAATTATCTCCTCTGCTAGATCTCAATCTGCACTTCCTTGGAGTTCCTGCTGGTCTAAGTTGCGAACGAGCATTAAACCAAGATCCATTAAATACTGAAAAAAAATTGCTAGCTTCATCAAGGCCCTCAAAGGTAGTGGGGTCCTCTCTGCAATCACATTTCTCACATACTTGTATGTGTGGAACAAGTTGGGAGCGAAATGTATAATCCTCGGTGCGAAATCTCCAGGTAATCGATGATGACAGTATGGTTATCCAACAATGTGCAATAAATTAAGAACAACCGAGCGAGTTACTGACCGTGATCTCTGCAGAGATGAGGCCTGCTTCCTCAATGACCTCAAGCGAAAAGGCTGGACATGTTGCCAGTGTAGCGAAGGCGGCAACAGAATGGATGGATTCATAGGACCCTCCAGCGGAGGCATGTCTTGTCCACATGTTGTTTGCACTCGGTGTCAACACTCCTTAAAGGTACCTTCATCTATCAATCACAATCTTCGGGCTGAAAGGGGTCCAAAGCTGACCCATAGTTTTGGGCGAAAGCTACACACACGTCGACGGTAACTGCGAAATTACCAACCCTAGCTAAGTTTGGTATGTGGTCATGGACATCTGATCGATACTTTGATGGCGATTGAAGAGAGTGAATCGAATCTGTGAATGTATACAAATGCCGTCATATAGCACTACGTAACCACTGAAAGGATAATAACCGCCTCTTAAAACAGCAATACAAAAAGCATCCTAAGCCAACTCCCGGCCTTTATTGACTACCAATAAACATCGAAGGATCACAGGCGAACTGGGGACTGTGAAACTAGTCTGCTGCAGATGCAATCGAGGGTAAGTCGGCACCAGACTAATCACCCAAGTCGCGCGACGATCACCCCCCCCCCCATCACCCTCGATCGCGCGAGCTCAGGGCGGCGCTGCTCACCTACTCAAACGAGAAGGGCAGTCGACCGGGTGCCCGTAGATTTTTGCTCGGTAGGTATGTATACGCGGCCCAGAGAGGCGCAGCGTCGGCCACCGCTGAGTAAAAACTTTTTGTTATTTTTATTTTCCTCTTTTTTTTCCCCGAACAATTGAGAAACTTCCTTTTTTTATCGGATTTTGTATCTAGAACAATGATAATACTGCTATTATTAATAATAATAAAGACTTGTTGCTTTGTTTCGTGTTGTGGAAATTATAGTACATGTTCGTGAGAGATGGATGATGTTTTCACCTTGAACAGATTACAGGACATCAACGGCCTTCTCGTCCCACTGTTCTGAAGGAATGGTAATAACAACATTCATTGTTCCCGTCCACCCAGGAAGAAAGAAAGGAAGAAGAAAGAAAGAAAAAGACTCTCTCTCTATATACATATACACAACTGGAAGAACCCAAGGCCCCGCACCGTCCCGCTTCTCGTTCACAGTTCAAGTTCATTGGAGTTGTCCCATCTCCACCTGGTTCCTGAAATCCAAGTTATCAGTTCCATTATTCAAGCCGGCAACCCGCTCTGCTGCTGCTGCTGCTGCTGCTGCTGCTGTTAAATGTTATTATTGTTACATCCCAGATACCAGCATAGAAGCTGGTCGGTAGGTTGGTATTGTTGTCTTCACAGCGACTTCCTGTATATTGCTTTGCGGAAAGCTATAGGGAGGTGGTTTTCGCGAATCATCACATCACGACGCGGGATATCCAGTCCCGGATCAAAATCGATTGATGGATGTTGATAATCATTTTTGCTTTAAAAAAGGTCCCGCAACAGGGAATCGTATCATCATCTCAAATTCGTCGACGACCTGACCACCCGTCGCGCGACCGCCGACCACAGCGACTCGTTGCCGAACCGAGGCTTGTTCCGGGCCGTGAACCGCAGGCTCTCGTAGGGCGGCGGTAAATCGTTGGGGTCAAAGTGCTCCTCTGTATATGGAATTTGGAGTGCTGGAATCGAGGCCTGCGAAACTGGCGAACCACTTGAATACTCCTCCTGATCTCGTACATACGATGAGAACGGCGAGGATGGTGGTGCATGCCGCGGGCGCGGGTTCGGCGGTATGGCGGACGCATCCGTCAACATCCATACTTTTTGGTCTTCCAGCCAGACGAGTCGGTCGTTGGATGTCATCCTTTGAGCCCCGCCTCCTTGCGCCTGCGCCTGATAACTAGGTGAGGTAAGAGAAGGAGAAGAAGCCTCCGTCAGATTCGAGTAGTTCCGTGAATGGGACGGTCTGCTGGTGCCATGCTCGTGGGGAGAAGTCGGCGTTCCAGCGCTGCGGGGACGGCAAGGTTCGAGCTCTTCGCTGCTATTATTATTGCGTCCTTGCCAGGGACTCCTTTTTATTATTTTCCCGGGAGAACGCCGTAATCCTGGGCCTTCACCATTATGATATCTGCTGCGTGGAGACGGAGACAGAACCTCCGTCGAAGCGGGCCGTGACAGTTCAGTGCGAGAAGGAGAAGGTGATTCGACAGAGCGGTCGTTCCCTGTCGATATACTGATGCAAGGACGTGGCACGTTCTTCGAGTATTGGGGAATGGAGAACCTGGTATCGTTCACCGGAGGGCCTTCAAACGACGAGAGATCCATGATGACTGAACAGCAGCAGGATACAGTCTGGATCATCATAAATCTAGTAGATAGACAGGGAGAGATGAGACACCTGAGAGGGGTCCTCCGTGCAAAGGTTGCACACCACTGGGGAGTATGAGTATGAGGTAGTACTTGGCGAGGAAGAGAGCTAATAGTAGTACTCAGGTATGTTGCTCGGCCAAGAGACAAAGTTAGGGCATGTATGTAGATACGAAGAAGAAAAGAAACATTGAAGAAGCACAAGGAAGAGAGAGAGCTTAAAAGCTAAAAGTCCTCCTTGCATGAACGGTCATCGTCGAAGTTTGCCTCCCGGATTCAAACAAACAACCGCGGTGGCAGCCTTACGCCTCCGTCAGACATAATAATGGCAGAGGCGGTGCGGTGCGGCACAGACAAGGACAGGATAACAAAAGATGCGCCGGCGATGGCACCCTTCGCCTGCCGCCAACAAACAAATAAATTCACCGAATCCGGATCGGATCGAACCGCAATGGAGAAAAAAGCCATGCTACGCGCCATAATCAACTTGGTGGCATAGACAGATATATGATTGTTCTCGTCTTCCGCAGGATTGGGACCCGCGCGATCCGGAGTCGAGTCCGTCAAAGGCGGATTCTTGTCAAATTGGATGGCGCATGCCACCACGCACTACTACCTCGAGGGACAACGGGTACCCGCGCCGCCGGCGCCCCTCTGGCGCAGATGGCCACATGGACAAACCTCGCAGGCTGTGGGAGAAACAAGCCAAATAGGCGGCCAGTGCCAGGATCGAGCGTCTAATCCATCAGAGGTGACCTTCACATTTTTCCGAGGTTCAGGCTAGATGAGCCCGCTGGGCTGGCTGGCTGCACATATATGTGCATACGGAGTACATTGCTTTGCTGTGCAGACAGCCGCAGGCGTCGAGGCTCAAAAAGCACCTCTCCAAACTGGCTGTGCGGCAGTCGGGAGGTGAACAAACAACTGAAGCTGGTTCAAGGGGCGATGCGTCGGGCGGCGAGCTGCGAGCTACCCTTACTTACCTAGCCGTGGCTGTCTGCACTCTGCAGACCGTGCAGACTGTGAAGGATTGCGATACCTTTTATCATTTGATCTCGCGTCTCCAAGACGCGGAGGCGATATAGATAGATAAAAGGTCATGTTAGTTCGAATCAAAGAACATGTCATGCACCAAACAACCCAGGACAATGTTGGCTAATCTAATTTTGCAACACAGCTGTCATTCATCCGCGTTTCAAAGATCCATCGTTCCATCTGGCCTCTTTTTGCCCCCGAATCCAATCCATCAGGATTCACGAGTCTCATCAGGACAGTTCCATGGATTGCATGCGAAGTATCCCAATCAGGTATACGGAGAACATCGTGATCGGCGGTGGAGAACGATATATTTCTATTTCGGGGATGCCAAGACCCCGACCCGAGGTTCGTCCACGGGTCGGGTCCTCTCCAAGATATCTTCTCCATGCGGGATCATCCCATCACATGCCATCAGTAATCCGTCTGCTTTTTATTCTATGATTATGCAGTGTTTTTTATTGACCAAACTCTGCGTTGCCAGATATTATTACTGTGCACCGAACAAAATTCCTAACCTTGCAACCTCCAAGTTTGTTTGTTTGCTGCCCGATCCCCAAGGCGGTCGTACAGTACTGTCTACGTATGTACCTACATAAAGCCCGTCCAACTTCGTTGGGGCGGTGTTCTCTCTCTCCATGGGGCTGTGCCATTGCCTGGATGTGGTGCTCACGATCGACCCTACTGTACTACCGTACGGTTACGGTTACGGTAGGGCAGGCGGTGCCTCCCTCCAGACAGACGTGGCAATAATAATGATAATAATAATAGCTCCTGCACGATGGACGGACGGATGATTTTTCTGCACGCGACATCCGATAGTGATTCTTTTACATAAAAGTGCTCTCAACTGTTGTTGGCTGACATAAACACATATAAGCATATAACATAACTAGAGATACTCCCGCATTATTTCCCTCTTTCTCTTCCTCTTTTAGAAGCTTCTATATATATATATATTTATATATACACATAAAATGCGAACGCCAACGATGTGTTCATTATGACCTTCACTAAGCACCAAAACCATCTTTCTCCACCTGTCATCGAACAGCGTAGCATCTAGTCGACAGCAAGTTGCAACCAAGGTCGGAAAATAACCATCGCATGTACGCCGAAAATTGTAATTATTGATTAACTATCCGGGTCATAATATACATTTTTCGTATATCTAGAAAAAAAATGAGACGATGACCAAGATCGACAAAGATCAGTTGGTTAGGGCTTTCTCAATCATACCTACCTTCATTAATGTCCACAGTATATATAAATAGAAAATATACGTACCAAACCTAACCGGACCTCTCTTCTACTCTCGCCAACTCTTCCGAACTTTGTTGTTGTTGTTGTTGTTGCTGCTGCTGCTGCTGTTGCATATTATTATTATTAACACCATCCTTCGCATTCCCAGCAGCGACGCCCGCTGAACTCTGTTCCTTCTTCCTTCTCTTCTGCTTGGTAGTAGCAGCAGTACTGCCAGCAGCAGCTCTCGTCGTCGCTTTCCGCACCACCCCCTCCCGCCGATGATACCCCCGCTTGGTGAGCGCCCGCGACAGACACTCCTCGCTGACGCCGAGCCCCAGCGCCTCGATGACCTTCCGGTACGGCAGGCGCCGGTTCTCCTGCGACGCGGCGAGGAACGCCACGACCTTCTCCAGCTGCGCCTCGTCCAGCTTGCTGCGCCGGCCCGACGGCTTCTTGGGCGTGTCGCACTTGCTCTGGCACGTGTACTGCACCTTGCGCACGGTCACGCCCAGGTGCCGCGAGATCTGCTCGTACGAGTAGCCCAGGGAGCGCATGAGGAGGATGTCGCGGCGCTGGTCGCGCGTCGTCCACTGCCATGTGGTTCTGGGGGCGGTGGTAGTGGTGCTACTCGTTGCTGGCGCATTTGTTGCTGTTGTTGCTGTTACGGTAGTATTTGTATCTGTAGTAGGAGGGACTGCTTCGGACGGAATCGGGTTTGGTGATACTGGTCCCGGTCCCTGTGTGGGGTTCGAGGTCGAAGGAGGATTGTTCGACGGGATGGTGGTGATACTCGAAGGGTTCGGCTCGGAGGGAGTAGTGGTGGAAGAGCTCGGCGCGGAGTGGTCTTTCAGCGCAGAGGCGCCGTCTGAGACCGTCGGCTCGGGGACGTTCGAATCGGGTAGTGACTCCGTCTGGGGATCCATATTGGACGGATCTCTTGAATGCCTCGAGCTCGAGGAGTCAGGCAGGCAGGTACCGTCAGCAGCGTCAAGTAGTACCTACTACTAGGTAGGTACAGTACTTAACAAAAGCATGGAGTAGTACCCCATAGCTGGTAGCGGTGAGTCGGCGGAGGCGGGAGAGCCTACTGTAGGCGGTGAGGGCGCCCGCGCAGTCCGAGGCCTGTCAGGGACCGCAGCACACAGCTAACGGAGTACAAGTTGCTTTTTTTCGTAGATACCGTCAAGTACGACGAGAAGGAGATACTTCAATCGTCGAAAGCAAGTAACCCTTCGGCTTTATCTTGCTGAGATCCGGCAGGCAAGGCGATATTATATTATCCTTGACGCAGCAGCTGTGATTGACACCTGACATGGCTGATCCTGGTAACCTAGAGAAAACGATAAGATCATATCCATTCATGACCAAACCGGTCTGCTGTACTCGGTACCAAAATTCACAGGCATCAGGATATCTTCTGTCAAGCCCCTAGGAAGTATATAAGTACCAGGTGTCTAGTTTGCGGTGCTGCGGACTGCTACTATCAAAAGGTGGTGGGATGACAAGAAATAAGGGAACTGGAGAGGGAGACAATTGTTCCGACAACCTGGAGATACAGCCATCTTCTGCGTTCTAGAAGGCTCTCCGATGCGAGGGGCATGAGATGATCGCTCCATACGGGAATAGGACAGGTGCCTCTGTGTACGTGATAAAGACCCAAAGCGATGAACTCCGCCCACATGACGTGATAACGAGGGACGGATGCTGCAAAACCAGAATACGCTACAATACTGCAGACTTCCGATTGGAGACTGGAAAACTTCAGAATACATTCATCCAATAACCTACCATCCGGTCATAAGACGTAGTGTTCAGGGACAAGGCAATACGCAAAATGGTCCGAGAACCAATGAATTTGTACACGAAGGATAAACAAAAAAGGACTCCCTCAAGGTCCTAATCCTACACAGATCTTGCGCGTTCGTCCCTTGAGTCGCCCATTTCAAAGCCTCTTCGGAAACCAGAGAGCCTGAAATAGAATGCATTAAACTCTTTCCAAGAGTCACCGCTAAATAACAAACCCCTTCACCCTACTCATCCCCCCACACTTCCACCACTCTTCCGACAAACACCGGATATCCCAAAAGACCAGTCCGAGAGCCGTCTGCCGAAAGCGAACCTTAGATACACGAGCCCGGGGTATCATTCTCAGAAACATTGAATTTACGCGAGGAAGACGGCGGCGGCGGCGGCAGCACCGGCAAGGGCGAGAGAGTTGGTCACGGAGCTGGCAGCACCAGTGAAGACTGGGGGAGCAGTGCTGGAGGGACATTAGCCAGAGATTCAAGATGGTGTTGGGGAAGATGACACTTACGTGGAGCTCTTAGGAGGGTATGGGACACCAGTGCCGGAGGCAACGGGGGCGACACCGGTAGAGCCAGCTGCGCCAGGAACGACAGCACCGCCGGTAGGACCAGCGCTCGGGGCGAGGGTCACGGTCGAGTAGGTCACTGTCGGCACGCAGGTGGTCAGGGTGATAACCGAAATGCTAGGAGCAGCCGCGCTTGGGTAGGGGGGAACAGCGACGCTGCTGCTGCCGGCGACAGGAACAGGGACAGAGCTGCCGGCGACAGGAGCAGGAACAGTGTTGCTGGCGACGGGAGCAGGGGTAGCGGGAGACGAACTTGGCAGGCTGACGACGGGGGTGGACACGGCGGCCGAGGAGCTGGCAGCCGCCGGGGTGCTCACGGCGGCAGCACCCGCCGGGGTGCTGACAGAGGCGGGGGCGCTGGGGACGGCGGTCGCGCTGCTGCGAGCAGGGCAGTTGGTGACGGTCGGCGCGCACGAGGTGATGGTCACGTCCTCAGTCATGTAGACAGTCTCCACGGGAGCAGCACCCGGGGCGGCGGCGGCAAGGCCGGCGAAGAGGGCAACGGTGGCAGCAGTGAAACGCATCTTGAAACGAGGTAGGATTTCACAGAAATGAAACCGTCAAGGGCGTCGAAACGAAGAAGTGCGAAGGAAAGAGAGCGTCCGTAGTTGGGTACAAGAACGAAAAGAGCGGCGGGGACCGAAGTCGAAGATACTGCAAGCAGGCGGACTGTTGGAAGTCTGAACTTGAGTATGGGAGAGAGGAGGCAGAGGAAGAGGGCTGGCGCGGGGGGCCTAGGGCCTTTGTATGGCGTGGGAGATTAAGCTGGCGATCTCAAAAGGGGGGAGTGGGCCGCGCGAGGAGGAGGAGGAGGCAGCGCTAGGGCACGAGGCCTGACCGCTCCACGCCGCCATAGGCCCTCGCCGTCCCGCCCCGGGCAACCGTCCGACGTGGCGGCCACGCCGATCGTGTCGCTCTGTTGCTCTTCCGGGACATCACGGCGCTCTCCTGAATCCGGGCTGCTCAGCCAGTGCTCGTCTTCAGGGCGCCTCCGGTCTCACTGCCCTCCCCGGTCTGTCCACGGTCTGCTCGCTCCCCTGTGTCGTCATCTTCACGGATGGGAATCTCCGTGCAAGATCCGCTGCGGCGGATTAGGCAGTCCGGGGGTGCAGAAGGACTGCCAGCCATCGGATCTCGACGCTCGGCCAGCATGTTTCACGTTCCTGCGTCCTCCCACGGTCCCGTGTGCTTAGCGGCGTTAGTCAGGGGCTGCACCCGGGCCCCCTTGCATCCTGCTCGCACCTTACTCGCTGCCGCCTGCCCGCATCCCTGCACCGCGCCGGTCCTCCGCCCTGCGGCCAATGGTGGCGCTCCGTCGGCCGGCGCGACCACCCGTGGACTGCCGGACCACCCCCGCCCGCCTGTTTCCCCGATGACAAACACCAATCGCCTTCGAGTTGCAGCGCAGCGCGCCAGCAGCCACCGCGCCCATATCGCCCTACGCAGCGTGCGCTGGACATGGAATATGCGCGCAGGACGCCCGTCCTCCGTGCCGAGCAGTCATCTTCGACGGCTGTCTCGAATTCATCTTGATTGGTCCCAAAGTTTACAGCGTCATTTCCCTCACGGGAGATGATTGGAGATAACGCAGCGACAACGACACGGTTATATGCACCGGGAAGCTCGACTGAGAAGCCAAATTTGGAGTGCTTCGTTCTCTTGGTGGATGCATGGCAATAACGACCATCATTCTTCTGCGTCATGGATCATGAAAGCATAGCCAAAGGTGTAAGGAACCTGGAGGCCTAGAACCAAGGCTCATGAGATAACATGATGGAGGAATCCTCCGTACGGAGTAGTGATTAACCATCGTCTATTTCCGGGTGAAGGGGACGACCTTCCCAGACGGTGATCGAGAGCTCGGCGGTCCGTCGATGCTTGATAATCGCTTGCAGGCGCGCATTTTCCCCCTCTAGACTTTCTGGCGTTCAGCCACACAACCCTTGAAGCACCAGCCGTGAGATCGATATGGCAATCTGTCGATTAGCTGGAATCCTGCCATATCGACATGCTGGACTGGCGGTTAAAACAAGCCGCAACTATTGGGATCTGGACTCATCCACAGGAACGTTGATGACCCTGTGGCTGAACGCCTTCACGGCCGTTTGTTCCTTTTGACTGCGCCAGGGCGTTCTTGCCGTGTGCACGGTTGCAACATCGTCGCGATTCTGAACCGTGGGAATAAACAAATAATATGGACATTAATCGAGTCCAAGTTTTCCTGTCAAATGTCTCCTTAGGGATTTCCGGTTCTAAACCGTAACGCTTCAGAGTCACTCTGGTTATGGACGTCGGAAGCACTCCGTCAAGTCCCAGGAATACGCAGTGCGGCGTACGGATAATAATACTCCGGGCTTCGTTTAGAACCGACATCATTAGGAGATGTGCTCCAAGATGTAATGCTATCATTACCCTCCGTAGGGATCCGGAGGCAACCATCCATGTCAAAGCCCTGGATTTTCTGGACAACTCATACGGAGTAATCCTTCCTGCGCATTGACAATAGTTACTATCGAGGTGCATAGAGTATTGTTTATGTTTCAACGCACCTAACGTTTCTGGTCAGCATACGGCCTAGTTTCTCGAAAATTGTGCTGCATACGGAGTACACCGTAGATGTGCAGAGTCTGGAAGCTTAGGGTCGCTAAGCGTTTCTCGATTTCGACGCCTGAAGAAGCCAAGAAGGGACCGCGACCGCGCAGTTGGGGGCCTGATTGTGCTTGGCACCGCTTGCGGAGAAAGGTCACGTACAACAGGAGTGGTATACGGAGACCGTGCGGCAGACCGGCGCTGGCAGTGCCTTGGAAGTGGATATGATGGTGGATTTTGCCAAGGAAAAAAGATGAAGTCAGCAACCCATTGACCTCAAGTTTGCTTGCTCGGTTAGCCAAGCAACCCGAAACAAGCGCCAGATTTCATCAAGAATTATGTACTGTGTACTTGCCAAGTCCCTGATCATCGCGTTACTGCGTAGTGCATGATCCCAAGAAGGGATACACACACGAGCTTTGGCGCCGCGACTTAAGCAGCGGCTCGCGCTTGTCAGCCAGCCTGGGCATCTGGGCAGCGATCGTTATCAATCCCATGTGGGCGCCCTTGACCCTGAACGATAATAAGATCATCAAAAGGAACCCCGTCGGGCCCGCTTCGCTTCTGTTTCAAAGTGAATCGAAACAAACGGCGAAAATCTGAAGATCCAATTAACTGCGGTGTGCTCTGCAACAGAGACAAATCTCCGAAGGCCCCAAAATCATGATGTCCGTGGAGACTTCGAGTCATGCATGATATTCCAGAAGGCGCTCGGAGCACCAGTCTGCTCCACCGTGCCAGGTTGGAAGGAGCCGTCGATGCTCGTTTGACAGGGCTTAGCAGGAGCTACCCAGCTGCCCAGCGCCTACCTGCCTGAGGTACCTACCCATTGGGTTGCCCTAACAACTTCCGTTCTAACCTGAGTGACCTCCTCAGGATCCCAACGGACAGCACTCCAGGAGACAGTCCTCTACGGAGTACAGTACTCTGTATGATAACCAATTCCAACCCATTCCCATAACGGCTCGAATTTCCAGGACATCCTGAGTCGAGTCTTGTCTTTCGATCTCAAATAATGCCATTCTTTGCTCCCATGTCTTCAGATACTTCTTAGAAGAGAGGAAAATGAACGCCGATCTCTCTCCTGTGACTGCCTCGAAGCAAAGCAAAGCTCCCATCGCCCATTGCCTTTTTTGGGTCTCCAGGAACAGACCGCACTGCACGAGACAGACCAACAACGACTTCATCCTCGAGTCTCGATGACCTGCCTAGGTCCTCCGTCGGAAGGATGCATTTGCATTATGCGCATGCATGATCGAGAACATCCATGTGCCTGTGAATGACATTATTATTAGGTATCGAGGACTATCAGGATCCAATACTTACCCAGAGCCGCAGTACGGTACACATAAAATCTATCGTGCCGCTTACACCCCGTCTCCGCTCGTTGGAATTACGGAAATTTCCGGTCGAGAATCCGATTTATTTTGCATATCGCCTATACAAACAAAGAACACTAGGAGGTTGATTCTCTTATCTGAGATTCAGACGGACCGCCAGCCAGTTCGCATCATACACAGGCCTGAGGCCTCATTTTCTCTCGCCTTCAATTTCAGCCCATATATCCATTTCTGTCGATGCTAATCACATTTTTGGTTTTAATGCAAAGGATTCTCATAATTGCTACTTCGACGAAGATCCGCAGCGGCATCTACGCTATTTGCGAAAGAAAACAGCTAAATCGAAATACGAGGCTAAGGATGTTTGATGCTTACGTCCGTACAGCATTCAGATGCACAACGTTCTTTTGTCCAAGCCGACGGTATCAAAGCGTGGAATTTACCCGCAATTTCTTTACGAAGTATATGAGTTGTCAACATCAATTAATTGTACGGAGCACTGACCTCGTTGACTTCACTAAATAAGTAGCAGATGTCACAGGATATTAGCAGACTGCTAAGCTGCTCGCAACTATTTTACTACACCCTCTCTCCTGCTTTAAGACGCTACACCACGATGAGAAATCCATATGCTGAAATGATCATAAGTCTATTGATTTGACTGCAACTCTGTTCATCAATCTAATCGTAACATATCCAGCAGCTCATCTAGAGTGGAGGGGTATTTATGCTCATTCCAAAATCGAAAACCATCAAAAACGGAGAAAAAAAAAGTCGTCTATGGTACATGCGTCATCATATCTACTCGGTGATCACCACACCCTTGGGAGTCGTCTTCGAATCACGATCCACGACGTAGTGCCTCGCGAACAGGTCATTCTGGATCCAGAGCAGCTTGTTGAACGCAGACAGGACAGCCGTCTTGGTGTTGGCGTCCAGGTCAGCGCCCATGACGGCCTTGATGATGATTTCCTGCACGAATCCCAGCAGGGCGCCGCAGTGCATGTACTCGACCCGCAGCTGGGGCCTCTTCTCGCGGTGCTTGAATCCCGGCTCGCCGGTGTGCATGACGCCGACCTTGTCGAGATACGTCCAGAAGGGGCTGTCGTCGGCCCAGTTGCTGTTGCTGACCAGCTTGACGAGATACGACTTCAGGAAATCCTTGCGGTGTTTGATGTTCGGGTGGTCGAGGTAGAGGTCCTCGACGGAGTTGGCAACGATGTCCGTTGCATCCTGCTCAGGCTGGCGCGGGACGAAGGCCTTGGCCGTGATGTCGAAGGAGAGCAGGTTCGTGTAGACGGTATCCAAGATGGCGGGCACCGCGGGCGCCACGATGTCCTTGGCTGATTGGATCGCAGCGCCATCTGCGTCGGTGAAGTTAAGGAAGGATTTGAGGTAGGCGACGCGGGCTGTGACGTCGTTCAGCGACGCAGAGTCGATGCGCTGAATCTTGCGATCGGTGGCCGCCATGGTTGCACAACTATCGTTTGGTTTGGTGTAGAGGAGGATATGGAGGTTAAAAAGAGTTCGCTGAGAGGGAAACTGTTATCGATTATTGATTGCAGGTAAGCTGATACAGATAAAGGGAGCAAGCGAGTAAAGGAAAAGAGTCAACCTGAAGCTTTTTATATTCGCAAGAAGGGAAGATTTACCAAACGTAATAGCTTCCTTTGGAACCTGTTCCGGTCTCTTCTCGTCCCGAGCGAAGTCACGGAGGACAGGTACCAAGAGGATGTACTCCACTGTGGCACCAGCCATGGGTGTTTGCTGGGCACCAGTAGCAGTGAAATATCGCTATCCCCGCGGAGATATCAAGTATAAACCAGTTTTCTTCTCTCCAACCACAAAGCCTCGATTTTGTCTCTTTTTCTTATCATTCGCTGCTCTGCGACCAGGGGAGGCTCAGAAGGTGCATTATCAGGACCCCCAACACCATTGGTGATGGAGAGCAGGGGATAGATAAAGCGAGATGAAGATCGCTGAGGGCGAGGGGTGCTCGCCGGCCAGCCTCAAGAGGGCTGCTGCGCCTGCAGGTGATGCAGGTTCGCCATTCTCCATGCCGGCGGTGGATCCACCGAAAAGCAAACGAGCCAGTCGGAGAGCCGGAATTAGTCAAGTTGCCCGGGAAGTCTTCGTCGGCGGCCGGCTGCTCCCTGGTCTCTCCGTGAGGGAATCCTCGGAGTGTAAGTTTTCTTCACAGCATAGATGAACAACTGCTGCTTTTGGACAGAAGTGAAAAAAGAAGATAAGAACTATATATAAGTGCAGGGTAAGGAGAAGGGACAACGTGCACCTCTTATCATTACTTGTAAAGTTAGAGGCACCAGGGGCCTTTCAAGGTGGCAAGTCAGCCATTTCTCAGGGACCATGTAGATAAATCTCCGAGGAGATACATCTACGATCTGTGGGCCGTCCCGTCGAAAACTCCACGTCGTGGCTGCGCCGCTGCGCGCGGCCCGTCACGTCACTCCGGGAGAACCTGGACATCTGACTGAGATCACATGACGGCTTGCCTTGAAGATGCGTACGACGTACGGAGTAGTACACAGTTCTACAGTAATACTGTAGGTGCCGGTGCAGACATGCCCATGTCGTTCGAGAATAATATCAGCATCAGCTGTGGAAAGGTTGTCTAATCCCGATGGAGTTCTGCAGCTGGCTCGGGCACCTTCGAGATGTCCCGTTTCAACTTCGACATCTTCACTCACATCTTCTCTCGTCTGACTTTGGATGAGGGGACAAGCGATTTCTTCCGTTCATGCAGCTTTTTCATTCATATGGTGTTGGTATCAAGCAGAAAGTGATTCAAGTAGAAAATAAAAGGATGGAAAAAAAAGGACATCGTTAACACGACACATGTGAGCACTACTTAAAAGAATCAGCTTAGAAGATTTGGATGGTGTCTTTTTATATCATATAAAAAGTTCATTCCTCCCGTTGGATGAATGCCCAGATGGGTCGGAACTGCCCTGAGGGTCCTTTGAATTAGATGGCGGGAACCCATTAAGTCAATAGGTCTGGAAGAGAGAGAGAGAGAGAGCTGTGTTCAAACTTGTCCATCCTTGGCCCGCCTCGGATAGGCACTCAGTACTTGTACTTGCTGTATGTACCGTACGGAGGGGAAGGAAGAAAAAAAATCCAGCCGCGGCGTGCTCACACCAAGGGATGGACTATAAGTATGAAGTGTCAGGTACGCATCTATATCTGACCACGGTGGGTATCTATCTATATTGACATCTACCCAACCGAAGGTGTCTAGGCAGGTAGATATGTTGATTAGACTGAAGGGATTGCTACACAAGTTTGATGTTGGGTGTAGACAACAACTAATTACCCATGTGATTGAAAGTGTTATTATCCACTGAATAGGATGGATAGATCGATAGACAATCAGTCATACTCTGTTGACTTCATGCACATGCACAGATAGAGCGCAATGCATACATATACTGTAGTGCAGTACTGTACAGCACATCTCTACCTAGGTACATACCTAACAAATAATTTACTTCCGCTGCGGACCGGAACATTTCTTCTTCTTATTATTATTCTACACAGCCCCTACCTTATCTCAACCCGTGGACCTTACCCCACATTATTACCATTACCTCTGATACTGTAGCTTCGCGTCTCTATCTACCTACTCCGCAATTGCACGGTAGGCCGATCAGTGATTGGATTCGAGGGTTTGGGCTGCATTTGGTTACTCGTAGATCGTCGTCTTTCTTTTCAAAGGATAGCTGTGATCCACCCATGGGACAGTTAAGCCGATGTCAGAGTCCTGTAGTGTACGGTGAAGAGATTACTGTACATTGCATTTCAGAAGAAGCCCTCAAGGGGGCCTTTCTCTCTCTCTCTCTCTCTTCTTGCTGTCATTGCCAACGTCGGGACGATGGAATCCCGCGCGGCAGGTGGCAGTGATACTGCATCGGAAAAGTATTGGCGGGTTCCAATGTACTGGACTGGACGAAAGACGAAGTAGTCGCGCGAGATATGGACAAAGAGGGCGCCTCTAGAAGCTAGATGGGAGCTAAGTGGTGCTTCTGTTCCTCTTTCCAGTGGACTGACAGGATTACTAGTCAGGAGACGGACCTGGCGCAAAGAAACGTAACAGGGCATCGTTCAGACTTCGGCGGAGAGTGCGAAAATTGACTGAAAGAAATGGCAGAAAGCGCTTATAGTTCGAAATAATGAATCCCATTTGAATCAAAGACTGCATAGCCAGTGCAGGCTGGACTGTTCGGTGGTCTGTTGCCAGTAAAGTTAGAAATCTATCGTTAGCAACAGGTACAAAAGCAGTCTGCAAACGGCAAGGCAGTGTCAAAGGAATCCCGATTCATTGTTTCGGCCCCATTTCAGAATCCGTAAAGGGGGTCTCGGCGAGCAGCAGGGATATATGGAGAACGGCCAGCGCGTAAAGCTGACGTTCAGGGTAGGGCTGCATGACGCCTATCCAAAGTTTCAGGAAAAGGTCTCAAATCAGTTTTATTTGCAAGACGAAAATAGTGAATCGCAAACCGCATCCAAAAAGGAATCCTTCATGCCTATATGGTTGATGTCTGGCCGGGCCAGTAGCACCGTACAGCTGTTGGTGCCTGAGGCAGAGCTCATGATGGATGAAGTAGAAGGTTGAGCACGATTAACTAACATATCTTGAACGGGACACTCTCTTCTCGAAACAAGAAGAAACAGGCAAGAGATCGTGGCTGTCGATGCGAGAATCTTCTCTGTCGGGGTCTACTTCCATGGATGCTGCGGTTCCGGTTCGGCGAGTCCAGAAGGAGCACCGATCGAGGTTCTCGGGATCCATGCTTTCTGCATTGTTCGGGGACAGATCAAGGAACGGAAAAAAAAAAAAAAAAAAAAAAAAAAAAAAAAAAAAAAAAAAAAAAAAAAAA
>ENA-UOWK01000530-UOWK01000530.1-bioreactor-metagenome-genome-assembly--contig:-NODE-530-length-19350-cov-32.128945_pt1 | contig 19350 bp, 15 predicted proteins | sample MGYA00238157_ERZ761612 | MGnify/ENA primary metagenome ERZ761612 (study PRJEB28901, sample SAMN06268035) | bioreactor metagenome | isolation source: Joint BioEnergy Institute, California, USA... | reverse complement strand
ATGCACCGTCACGGCAATCTAGAGGGATATTGATCTTTTGACGGTAAGCTGCATCGGACAAGGTTTCGCCTTGGGCAACACTAATAAAACGTGTAACGCCATCTTCAAATTGGAGTGCAACATTGTGGTTTGACATGGCTGAATATCCTATATAAATCTTTGAAACTTAGCCTTTCAGCCATATTTCCCTGGCTGAAAGGTTTGACCTTGCTGTCGAGACAGTCTTAGAGGTGATAAATGTCGATAACCTGGTTGATGTAATCGTTTTTCAGTACCACGTATTTGCTTAAAATCTGTGGTTTTTCGCCTGAAAAATCGATTACATAACGAGACATACCGAAGTAGCTGTAACTGGTTTTGTAGCGGAAACTCAGGGTATTCCAGTTAAAGCGCACAGTGACCTTGTCGCCATCACGTTCCACAATTTCAATATTGCAGATGTTGTGACTAGTACGGGTATCCGGCATGGTGGCAGATGAACGTTCTGTCTTGATCCGGAACACACGGTCTTCAAGACCCTGACGGTCTGGGTAGTAAATCAGTGAGATTTCAGACTGTGGATCTTCAGTCAGACGGTCATCATCATCCCAAGCTGGCATCCAGAAAGAAGCAGTAGGGGCGTAGCACTGTAACCAGTCATCCCATTGCTCATCATCTAAAAAGCGGGCTTCCTGATACAGGAACTGTGCAATATTTTCTAAAGTGATGTCGCTCATGCGGTTTCTCCTTCAGTGCTTGCAGCAATTTCTTTTTCAGTCGCAATGCCTTTTTTGATCAGCTCTAACCAGTACTGGTGCTGAGCCAGGTACAGGCCTTCATCTTCTGTTTTAATACCAGACAGTTTTGGTTTCAGGCCAATTTCATTGGCTGCATCATCTGGCCCTTGAATCCAGTGCTTAGAACCACGGCACATATCATTCCATTCCAGCGCGATCCCAGCATAACCGGCCTGACAGGCACGGAATTCTTCCAGATCGTCTGGGGTAGCCATACCAGAAGCATTAAAGAAGTCTTCATACTGACGGATACGGCGGGTGCGTGCTTCAGGCTCTTCACCGACAGGACCGATACAGTAAATCGTCACTTCAGTCTTATCGACAGAGATTGGACGCAGAACACGGATTTGTGAGCCGAACTGATCCATGAAGTAAACGTTTGGATAGATACACAGGTTACGTGAACGTTCGATCATCCATTTCGCCATGGCTTCGCCATAACGCTCGGTATATTCATCTTTCTTGGCAAAGTTTGGACGGTCTTCCGGGTTGGCCCATTGTGTCCAAAGCAGCATGTGACCATGTTCAAAGCCGTAAGAACCACCGCCTTGTTTGCCCCATGAACCTGCGCTCATGGCACGAATATTATCGCCAGCTTCTTTTTCCTTACGTTGCTGAGTCGTTGCAGCATAGTTCCAGTGCACGGCAGAGACGTGATAACCATCGGCACCGTTTTCTGCAGTCAGCTTCCAGTTACCTTCATAGGTATAAGTCGACGAACCGCGTAAAACTTCCAGACCTTGCTCAGACTGACCCACGATCATGTCGATGATCTTGGTGGCTTCACCCAGGTATTCTTCCAGAGAAGGAACATCCGGATTCAGGCTGCCAAACAAGAAGCCTTTGTAATTTTCAAAACGAGCTACTTTTTTCAGGTCATGAGAACCGTCCTGGTTAAAGCAATCTGAATAGCCTGCATCAGCCGGATCTTTCACTTTTAACAGCTTGCCCGAGTTATTGAATGTCCAGCCATGGAATGGGCAGGTATAGGTTGCTTTATTGCCACGCTTATAACGGCACAGTTGTGCACCGCGGTGAGAGCAGGCATTGATCATGGCATTCAGTTCGCCATTGCGGTTACGTGCAATGATGATTGGCTGACGGCCAATATGGGTTGTGTAGTAATCGTTGTTATTGGGAATCTGGCTCTCATGGGCCAGATAAACCCAGTTTCCTTCAAAGATGTATTTCATTTCCAGATCAAACAGGGCTTGATCAGTAAATACGGAACGGTGCAGTTTAAATTCACCAGATTCAAAATCATCGACCAGTAATTCATCAATACGGTCTAAATGGCTGGTGTTAATTACAGGAATACGAGGCATGTCCAGTCTCCGACTTTCCAAGGAGGGGAAGTCATCGGGATGTTGCTCAGACTGACATCCCGATTCCATTTTGAATTAAGCGCTTGCGCGACGACGTTCTACTTCAGTGCTTGGCGCTGCAGCCTGGTCTTTCACCAGTTCAATATTGAACTGGATATGTTTGAATGGACCATTTAAACCACGGCGTGCGATTTCAGCTTCATCGGTCACATCAACAGCGGTTGCGACCAGACCATCACGTGTGGCGAAGGCAAAGTCATCCCACAGGTATTGATCGCCTTCGATATTGAACTGTGTGGTTAACTTTCGGTAACCCGGTGCAGATACGAAGTAATGCACATGAGATGGGCGGTTACCGTGACGACCTAATTTGTCCAGTACGAACTGGGTAGTACCTTCAGGTGGACAGCCATAACCGACCGGCATGGTAGTCAGGGCAACATATTTACCGTCTTGATCGGTAAAGATAGAACGGCGCAGGTTAAAGTCAGATTGCGACTTGTCAAAGAAAGAGTAGTTGCCCAGGCTGTTGGCATGCCAGACTTCAACTTTTGCACCTTCAATGATGTTGCCGTCAGTATCGGTCACTGTGCCTTCAATAATCAGGGTTGGAATTTTGCCCTCTTCAGAACCGTCATCCATACGCGCAAAACCAACTGACTCAGGAGCACCTGCAACATACAGCGGGCCTTCGATGGTACGTGGTGTACCGCCAGTAATGCCTGCTTTGGCATCTGCTTCATCCGCGCGTAAGTCTAAGTAATGTTCCAGACCCAGACCTGCAGCCAGTAAGCCTAATTCATTGGCTTGACCTGCATCAGTAAAGTATTCCAGACCTTTCCAGAGTTCAGTCTGAGAAATATCAAGATCTTCAATAGCCTGGAAAAGATCACCTAATAAACGTACAACAACTTGTTGTACACGCTCATCAACTGGTCCTGTCGCTGTATCGACATTCATTTTTTTAACCAGTGCATCAATTTCTTGGCGGTTCATACTATTGCTCCTAAAGTATGTCTTTCATATTTTAGTGGCGCATGTTTTAGCATTCGTTTGGCTGGCTAAATCTTGCTGGCCACAAGTCCTTTTGGATTACCCTCAGGTGTAAGGGGGGAAGAAAACTCTTTCATTTCCATTCCCGAATTTATTCATTACTTGTCATCATCCCGAATCGATGATGGATGGCGGTTCAATGCCATAACTTTGATGTTCATATACGGGTAGAGCGGCAAGCCTTGTAGCAGGTTGTGCAACTCTTCATTGCTTTCAACATCAAAAATACTGATGTTTGAATACTGCCCGGTGATGCGCCAGATATGACGCCACTTACCCTGGCGTTGCAGATCCTGTGAATAAGCTTTTTCAACTGCCTTAATTTCATTGGCCTGTTCAACGGGCATATCTTTTGGAATATTGACGTCCATTCGTACTTGGAAAAGCATGGGATTCTCCTGGAATTATTGACGACGCAAGTTGTCAATCTTGTTTTCATCCAACTCAATACCCAGACCTGGTCCTTTCGGAATCTCAAGTTCAAAGTTTTGATACTGGAGTGGGGTTTTTAAAATTTCATCAGTTAACAGCAGTGGACCAAACAGTTCGGTGCCATAAGCGAGACTTTCAAAAGTCGAGAAGGCATGGGCAGAGGCGATCGTGCCCACCGGACCTTCAAGCATGGTGCCGCCATACAGATCGATACCTGCCAGCTGTGCCACTTTTGCAACTTCACAACCTTCAATCAGGCCACCGGATTGCGCGACTTTGACTGCAAAAACTGATGAGCCATGCTGACGTGCAATCTGATAGGCAGACTGCGGTCCCATCAAGGATTCATCCGCCATGATGGCGATATCAAAACGCTGGGTCAGACGTCGCATTGCATCCAGATTATCAATGGCACATGGCTGTTCAATCAGGTCAATGCCGCCGTCCTGGAGTAACTGAATGCCTTTAATCGCGTCCAGCTCTGACCAGGCACGGTTCACATCAACACGGATCGAAATGTCTTTGCCCAATGCCTGTTTAATGGCAAGCACGTGTTCAACATCCTGTTCCACTGGACGAGAACCAATTTTCAGTTTGAAAATATTGTGGCGTTTGGCCGCAATCATTTTCTGGGCTTCAGCAATGTCTTTCTCGGTATTGCCAGATGCCAGGACCCACAGCACTGGTACGCTGTCACGTAAACGTCCACCTAGAATTTCACTCAGTGGCTGGTTCAAACGTTGTGCCTGAATATCCAGTAGCGCAGTTTGAATGGCACACTTGGCAAAACGGTTACCATTAATATTCTTTTTGATGGCTTGTAATGTCTGTGCAACATTCAAACCTGATAATGTTTTCAGAAGCGGTGCAAAGTAAGTCTCAATATTCACTTTGACACTTTCTGGGCTTTCTTCACCGTAGCCTAAACCGCCAATAGTGGTGGCTTCGCCCCAACCCACATAGCCGTCTTCGGTGGTGATTTTGACCAGGACCAGTGTCTGGGTTTGCATGGTTGCGACAGCCATCTTGTGAGGACGGATCGTCGGTATTTGAACCAGCAAGGTTTCAACTGACTTATACATAATTACGCTTCACATTCTTGCTTTAATGTTTTGACTTGATATACCTTAAAAGAATAATTTTGATTGGTCTAAGATCGATTTAGCATTTTTTTATACTTTAAAGGTATGCAATAATATGGAACTCAGGCATTTGCGTTACTTCGTCGCAGTCGTCGAAGAACAAAGTTTTACCAAGGCGGCAGAAAAACTGTTTATTGCTCAACCACCTTTAAGCAGACAGATACAAAATCTGGAACAGGAACTGGATATTCAGCTCTTTGAAAGAGGTAGCCGACCGCTTAAGACCACAGAAGCAGGTCAATTCTTCTATCAACATGCGGTTAAACTTTTGTCTAATGCGGAAGAAATCAAATCGATGACCAAGCGGATTGGTATCGCGGATCGCACCATTAGCATTGGTTTTGTTGGCTCGTTATTGTTCGGTTTGCTATCGCGTATTGTGTTTCTATTTAAGCAGCAACATCCCCAGCTCAAAATTGAGATGGTTGAAATGAATACTTCAGAGCAGATTCAGGCACTTAAAGAAGGGCGGATTGATGTCGGTTTTGGACGTTTAAGGATTTCAGATCCGGCAGTGAAACGGGTGTTACTGCGTGAAGAACGGCTGATGGTCGCGGCACATTCCAGCCATTTTCTTTCGCAACGAGATGGCGTGAACCTGGCTGAACTGGTGGATCAGCCACTCTTTTTATACCCGAATAATGGTAAGGCTAATTTTTCTACCCAGGTGCGCGGTATATTTTCCGAGTATGGGCTGGAACCGAAAAATATCCGTGCAGTCAGTGAATTGCAACTGGCGCTGGGTTTTGTGGCTGCTGGAGAGGGTGTTTGTATTGTGCCGGAAAGTGCCCAGAATATTCGTCTGGCACATTTAAACTTTATCCCTTTATTAGATGAATTTGCGGTCAGTCCGGTTTTTATGGCTATTCGTAATATGGATGAAAGTGAATATATTCGTTATCTGTTTGATGCGGTCTATCAGGTCTATGATCTTGAAGCGATTAAATATGATCGTGCGGTGTTTTAAACGAGATTAAAAACTTTTTAGATGTTATATAAAATAGGTGAAATTATTATTTAATGGCTGAATTAAAGTCGTTTTATTTGGATGAATATCATTAAGGCATAGTAAATAAAGCCTTTTCTTTAAGGCAGACTTTATAGGTATAGAAGCATGCCTATTCAGTTTTGGACATTTATGCACATCTTCTGCATTGTGAATCTCATAAATTGAACTTCACAATTAGGAGGTGGAGATGTCTACAAATAAAGTGAATATAAATACGCTGATTGATGAAGCAAAGTTCACGCCATTTCATTGGGGCGTCCTGATCTGGTGTTTGCTGATCATTATTTTTGACGGTTATGACCTGGTAATTTACGGCGTGGCTTTACCGCTACTGATGCAGGAATGGGCACTCAGTGCAGTACAGGCAGGCATGTTAGCCAGCACCGCCTTGTTCGGTATGATGTTTGGAGCGATGAGTTTCGGCACTTTGTCCGATAAACTGGGACGTAAAAAAACCATCATGATCTGTGTCGCGATCTTTAGTGGTTTTACGTTTATCGGTGCCTTTGCAACATCACCTGTCGAATTCGGGATTTTACGTTTTCTTGCCGGACTCGGAATTGGTGGCGTGATGCCAAACGTCGTTGCCCTGATGACGGAATACGCACCAAAAAGGATTCGCAGTACACTGGTCGCCTTGATGTTTAGTGGCTATGCCATCGGCGGCATGACATCTGCCTTGCTTGGCGCATGGCTGGTGCCACAGTTTGGCTGGAAAATCATGTTCTTGCTTGCGGGTACTCCTTTACTGTTCCTGCCGATACTCTGGAAATATTTACCAGAATCCCTGATGTATCTGACCAATAAGCAGCAAACGGCTGAAGCGCAAAACATTATCCAGAAAATCTCGCCAACACAGATAATTGGATCTGACACCCAGTTTGTCCTGAATGAAGTGCAAAAAGGCGATGAAGCACCTTTAAAAGCATTATTCCAGCAAGGCCGCACATTTAGTACCTTTATGTTCTGGCTGGCATTTTTCATGTGTCTATTAATGGTCTACGCACTGGGTAGCTGGTTACCAAAACTCATGATTCAAGCCGGATATTCACTGGGTGCCAGCATGATCTTCCTGTTTGCCCTGAATATTGGCGGCATGATCGGGGCTATTGGTGGGGGTTATCTGGCAGACCGTTTCCATATCAAAAAAGTGCTGACCATCATGTTTCTTTGCGGGGCAGCTTCTTTAATCCTGCTCGGTTATAACAGTCCGCAATTCGTGCTTTACAGCTTGATTGCAGTGGCCGGTGCAGCAACCATTGGTTCACAAATTCTGCTTTATACCTTCGTGGCACAATATTATCCATCAACGGTGCGTTCTACCGGCATGGGTTGGGCTTCCGGAATCGGACGTATCGGTGCGATCGTTGGACCGGTATTGACAGGTGCTTTACTCACCATGAATTTACCGCATCAAATGAACTTCTTTGCAATTGCGATTCCCGGTTTGATTGCTGCGCTGGCAATTTTCCTGGTGAACTTAAAAATGTCTGTAGAAGGTCAAGCCCTTGCTACACCTGAGATTCGCACTGATTCTCTCGCTGAAAAAGCAAGTTAATGGATTAAATATCAATTAATAAAGAAAACACTTCTAATGATAGAGATCGCCATCGTAAGCGGTGGTGATCTGTTGCTAGAATCGAGACGCATAATAAAAAAGTGAGTTTAGGATGAACACGAAACAATTATTTAATAATCAAACAATCACATTAAAACGCACGGTTCTGATGAGCATGATGGCAATGAGTTTAGGGGGCCTTAGCTTGTCTACCCAGGCACAAACTCCAGCTCAGTCCAATCAGCAGGAAATTGAGCAGTTGCGTCAAGAGGTTCAAGCTTTACGTGCCTTGATTGAACAGCAGCAGACTCAGACAGCTGCTGTGACTGCACCTGTAGCGGCAACGCCGGCACCTGCAAATACAGCAGTAGCGCCTGCGAGCAAACCTGTGATGAAAATTGCCAGTGGGGCCGAGTTTAATTTATACGGTAATATCCGTGCTGATGCCTCTTATCAGGCTGAGGGCGGTGCAGCGACACGTATGTATAACCAGATTAATGCGGTACCTCTTGAAGGCACAGGTGAACGCAGTGATGAGTTTAAGTCCACGCTTTCAGCCACCCGTTTAGGGATGGATTTTAAAGCGCCCGTGGGTGCTGGGGATAAGGCCTTAAGTGGTAAGGTTGAGGTCGATTTCCTGGGTGGAGCTGGTTTTGATAACCTGCGTATCCGTCATGCCTATATCAGCTATGCTGACTGGTTAATTGGTCAAACCTGGTCAAACTTTGCAACTCCGGACTATATACCTGAGACGGTAGATGCACTGGTTTATGCCGGTGGTTCAATTAAACGGACACCTCAGATTCGTCATACCAGTACTTTGAGTCCAGCGACCAATCTGGTGCTTGCAGTAGAAGATCCGAAAGATGCGACCATTACGGGAATCAAACAGCGTTTACCTGCTTTAACTGCACGCTTAAACCACAAATTTGCGGATAATCTTTCTGTCAGCGCGCGTGCGATGGGGAATGAAAAACGCGTGAATGAAGATGAAAAAACTGCATGGGGTGTAGGTGTAGGCGCGAAATACGAGTTTGTTCCAGGCACCAGCCTTAAGGCAGATTATTATCATGTCAAAGGTGATAGCAGTTTTGTCTCTTACGCCAATCCAGGTGTCGTTACAGCTGCTAATGGAGATCTTCTACAGAGTGAATTCGACTCGATTACAGTCGGTCTAACGCAGCAGTTTAATGATAAATTGCGTGGTACTGTAGGCTATGGTTATATGAATTTCGACCAAGATAATGGCTATCTTGCTGCTCCTGGTCTGACTCTAACAGCAGTGAACAAAGACCTTTGGCAGGCTTGGGCCAATGTGTTCTATAACCCTACAAAACCGCTGAGTTTTGGCCTGGAATATGTTTATGGTGAACGTGAAGCATTGGGTGCTGCACCAAATGGCAGTACAAAAGGTGAAGATAACCGAGTGAATGCCGTTGCAATTTACAGTTTCTAAGCTCCAGCGATTTAACATAAGAAACCTAAAGCGTGGATGAATTAATCCACGCTTTTTGCATGATTCAGGATCACCTCTGCCAGTACATTGACAGCATTTTCTATCTCAGAAGTCCAGTCAAATGAACAGTTCAGGCGAATATAATTCTGGCTGGTATGTTCCGGTTTAAACAGCAAAGCAGGGGCAATGGCAATATTGTGCTGAATCAGCTGTTCATATAAAACCTGACCATCCAGCTGTTCCGGCAATTTGATCCAGAGAAAATAGCCACTAGAATAATAATAAATTTCACAGACTGAATCTAAACGCGCTTTGAGTTCCTGATAAAACTTTTGCTTATACTTTTCCAGCTGCTGTCTTAAATGGCGCAAATGCTTTTCATAATGATGATGGGACAGAAAATCGACCAGTGCATTTTGTAATAGCGGACTAACAGTCAAAGTACTCATGAGCTGTAAATGCTGGATTGCATCGGAAAATGGGCCAGCGAAAACCCAGCCGACCCGCGCACCCATGCCCAGAGTTTTAGAAAATGAAGAGCAGTGCAATACCCGTTGATGCTGATCAAAATATTTTACGGAAACCGGTTTATGAGCGCCGTAATTGAGTTCCTGATAGACATCATCTTCAATCAGATATACCTGATATTCATTCAACAGTTCCGCAATTCTTTGCTTGATCTCTGAATTTACCGTAAAGCCAATCGGATTATGCACATTCAGCATCAGCCAGCAAACTTTGATCGGGTACTGTTTAAGTGCTTGCTCAAATGATTCCAGGTCAAAACCAAACTGCGGATGTTCAGGGATTGTAATAACTTGCAAGCCTAAACGTTCAGCCGCCTGCCAGGCACCATAAAAAATGGTTTGCTGGAGCAGGATAAAATCACCCGGTTGAGTCAAAGCCTGTAAAGACAGATTAAGGGCTTCCAATGCACCAGAAGTAATGACAATGTCATCCGAAATGCAGTTTATGCCTTGTAACTGATAGCGGTTGGCAATTAGTTGGCGTAATTCCTGATTACCCGGTGGCATATGATTTTGATGGCTATAACTGCTTTTTCTTTTGCTATGCTGCGCCAAAATCTGCATAAACCGGCTGTTATATAACAGTTCAGCATTTGGAAAAGCTGAACCAAAAGGCGCAATATTTGGAGTTTGCAGTGACTTTAAATAATTAAATACCACAGAGTTAATTTTAACTTTGGAGTTTAAGCCAATCTGTACCGCGGGTTCTTTGCTGTTATAGGTTTGAGGTCGCTCCGCAATATAGTAGCCAGATTTATCTTTGGCATAGACCAATCCTTGCGATTCAAGCACCTGATAGGCATTAAGCACCGTCATCAGGCTATAGCCGGACAGTTCAGTTTGTTCCCGTAATGAAGGTAATTTGTCATGCGCCTTCCATGCGCCATTTTCAATCATCTGGCGAATATTTTGGGCTAGCTTTTCAGATTTGAACATAAGAAAATAAAATCTAAACTGTACTAATATAATCAGAATTATATTATGAATAAGTTATTAAAATATAACAAATCAAAAAAATAAGTGGCTAACTGTTATATTTTTTTAAATGAATATTGTATCTATACAGCTGATTTAGGTCTGCTGATAATAAAACTCATAACGCCAGACCAACCTATGGGTGATCATATGAATTCAGAAGACAACAAAGCACCAAAATATGCGGATAGCAGTATTTCTGATGCAGCATTCAAGAAGATGATTCTCTGGTTTGCACTTTATGCCGGTTTATTCTGCCTCGGCGTTATCTTTGTAGTAAATGCAGACAAAATTATGATGAGCGGCTTTTAAAATTCTCTTCTCCCTGAACACTATCATCGCCCCAATCTAAATTGGGGCTTTTTTATGCCACACATTACCAGTTTTATTTTCTACTTTTTCTGCATCCACTCTATGACTTTGTCACAATTTGACACTCACAAAGTCAGATTTCCTTGCTAGATTCAGACTGTTTGATGATAAAAATGAATACAGGCTTTTCGCCAGCGCATCATACAGAAATAACAACGATATAGCAGATGGACAAACAACAAGGATAAAGGAGTGAAGCATGCTCGGAAATATGATGTTCCAGCCCTTACTGATCAGCAGCATGATTGAACATGCCGGTCGTTATCATGCCGATACCGAGATCATTTCTAAAAATACCGATACCAGCATTAAAAAGACCAATTGGGGAGAAATCCGGGAAAACTCGAAACGTTTTGCCAATGTATTACAGCAATTCGGTCTGACACTCGGCGATCGGGTTGCGACCATTGCCTGGAATAATCATCGACATCTAGAATCATGGTATGCCATTTCGGGAAGTGGACTGGTTTGCCACACCATCAACCCGCGCTTATTTCCGGAACAGCTGGTATTTATTATCAATGACGCTGCCGATCGGGTACTGCTGTTTGATAAAACCTTTGCACCTTTAATTAAAGCCGTCAAACCGTTATTAAAAACTGTAGAACAGTATATTTGTCTGGATGCTGAAGATTCGTCGATTCGTGAAGCCATTCCGGAAGTTCAGTTTTATGACGATTTGCTTGCCCAGCAATCTGCAGAATTTGACTGGCCTGAACTGGATGAAAATACAGCGAGTTCACTGTGTTATACCTCCGGTACGACTGGAAATCCGAAAGGGGTTTTATATAGCCATCGCTCAACAGTGCTGCATAGTTATGCCATCATCATGCCGGATTCCCTGAATGTGGCAGCGCGTGACATCATGCTGCCGGTGGTACCAATGTTCCATGTCAATGCCTGGGGAACCCCATATGCCGCTGCCATGGTCGGTTGTACCTTGGTGTTGCCGGGGCCGGGCCTGGATGGAGCCAGTCTGGTCAATCTGATTGATACGTATAAAGTATCTGTGGCTTTAGGTGTTCCAACGATCTGGCAAGGGCTGATTGCGGCTGCCCAGCAAAGTGGTTCAAAACTGGAAAGCCTGAAACGGAATGTGGTCGGTGGTTCTGCCTGTCCACCGGCTATGCTGAAAACCTTTAAAGAGCAGTTTAACTGTGAAACCATTCATGCTTGGGGGATGACTGAAACCAGTCCACTCGGTAGTGCCAATCAGCTAAAAACCAAACACCTTGATCTGGCGGATGAAGAAAAAATGCAGATTCGTCTGTCTCAAGGTCGTCCACCGTTTGGCGTTGATTTACGTTTAACCGATGAAGAAAAAGGAACTCAGGAAATTGCCCGCGACGGTGAAACCATAGGTAATCTGCAAATTAAAGGGCACTGGATCATTGATCATTATTTTGGTAAAGAAGAATCTGCGCTCACAGCAGATGGCTGGTTTGATACCGGAGATATTGCTACCTTAAATGAAGATGGCTTTATGAAGCTGTGTGATCGCTCCAAAGATCTGATCAAGTCAGGCGGTGAATGGATCTCTTCAGTCGATCTTGAAAATATGGCGATGGGACATCCTGAAATTGCCATGGCTGCCGTGATTGCGGCACAGCATCCTAAATGGGATGAGCGTCCCGTTCTGATTGCGATTAAAAAGCCAGAGAGTCATGTGAGTGAAGCTGAAATTCTGGATTACTATGCGGACAAAGTCGCTAAATGGCAGATCCCGGATCGCGTGATCTTTGTAGATTCTATTCCGTTAAGTGGAACCGGCAAGATGCTGAAAAAAGACCTGCGTGAACTTTATGGTTCTATCTTGCTGGAACAGGCCGTAGGTTAAGCTATTTCTTTAAAAGGTAAATTTTTGCCTTTTTAACTCACCGAATATTTAAAACAGAAACTGATCTCTTATATAGAGGTCAGTTTTTTTATATGTTTTTGCTAAAAATATACAGACCAAAAAAGCAATTTATTCAGTTCATACAGTTTTAACAGCACTTTCTGGCTAGGATTGTCTTACAAAAAGTCTAACTATGGTTTCTAAGCACATAATTTGACCTACATTGACATGGTGTGAGCTTCAGAATTCTTTATTCTGGACTACATAATAAATAGACAGTTGTACATTAATACTGTCTGCGGAATAGAGGGGATAAAAATGACAAGTATGACAACCTACAAGCCGCATTGGATTCGTGAAGATTTCATTGATTTTGTTGGTGAAAAAATCCATCCAACCTGGGCACTCAAAAAAGTCAAAGCATCGGTCGTGAATATTCAGGCGGTTAGCCCAGACTTTTTCAAAATCCAGTTACGTCCAAATTATAACTTTAACCGCGGGTCATTTCAGGCCGGTCAAAATATCGCGGTGACTCTGCGTCTGGATGGAGTTCGTCATCAACGTCATTATTCTATCGTGACCATTTTAAAAAATGGTGATGTGATTATTGCAGTCAAGCAGCAAGGTAAAGTGTCACGTGCCTTAACTTTATTGCAACTAGGTGCAGTGGTCGAGCTGTCTCAGCCACAGGGCGAATTTACCTTATTAAACTCTCCTAAACCGATTCTGTTTCTGGCATCAGGCAGTGGCATTACTGCAATTTATTCCTTATTGCAAAAAGCAGTCGTGCAGTTTCAGCATCCGATTGATCTGATCTACTTTACCCGTGATGATGCGTTTCATGCCGAGATCAAAACACTGGCGTTGATGCATCCTCATCTGAAATATCATCATTTTAATACAGTCGAGCATAAGCAGCATTTGAGTCAGCAATTGCTAAACAAGCTGGTACCAGACTTTGAACAGCGTGAAATCTATGCCTGTGGTTCAGCGGGAATGATGAAAACTGCACTCAAAATTGCCGATAAACTGGCGGTGAAATCCAGTTTCCATTCTGAATATTTCCAGATTGCGATGGATGAAAAAGTGAAAGCACAGCCTGTACAGTTTTTAAGATCGCAGCAGGAATTCCAGGCAGAATCTAATCTGCTGGAAAGTGCAGAGCAGGCGGGTCTTCGTCCAGCGCATGGTTGCCGTATGGGCATTTGTAATACTTGCTCATGTACTAAAGTCAGCGGTTTAGTTAAAAACATGCTGACGGGTGAGATCGACCACGGCAGCAATACTCCAATCAAACTTTGTATTTCACAGGCCGTCAGTCCTGTGGTGATTAATTTATAAGCTATTTCAACCATTACTAAACGAATAAGAAGGTGCTCCCATGAATATGCAAATTGATTTTAAAAAACACAGTAAATCTCAATTTCTAAGCCCGGAACAGGTTGAAGAGTTCGGTGCCAAGGTTGATGCTATCCGCCGTGAAGTAATGGAAGATTTGGGCGAAAAAGATGCAGAATATATTTATAAAATCCGTAATTTTGTACGTTATAGCGAGATTGCTTCCCGCGGCATGTTGATGTTTGCAGGCTGGTTGCCACCAGTCTGGTTAGCGGGCACAGGCTTATTGGGTATCTCGAAAATCGTGGAAAATATGGAACTTGGCCATAACGTGATGCACGGCCAGTTCGACTGGATGAATGATCCAAGTTTGAATGGTTCGACTTATGATTGGGATACTATTTCCACTGGGGATGACTGGAAATACACGCATAACTATATTCACCACACGTATACCAATATTGTCGGTATGGATCACGATGTCGGTTATGGTCTGATCCGTGTCAGTGAATCTCAGCCGTGGGAACTACGTTTTATCTGGAATATTCCTTTAACCATTCAGTTGATGGTGTTCTTTGAATGGTATGTGGGTGTACAGCGTTTGCATCTGGAAGATGTGATTGCCTATAAAACCAAAACCTGGAAACAGGTCTGGGAAGAAGCAGCGCCTTTACGCAAAAAAATGCGCCGTCAGGTCCTGAAAGATTATGTATTTTTCCCACTGATTGCCGGTCCAAATGCCATTCCAGTATTTACCGGGAATGCGGTTGCCAATGTGATTCGTAGCCTATGGGCGTCTGCGGTGATCTTTAATGGACATTTCACTGAAGATGCAGAAACCTTTGAAATGGACAATACCGACAATGAAACCCGTGCGGAATGGTATCTGCGTCAGATCCGTGGTTCGAGCAACTTCAGTGGCGCGAACTGGTTGCATATTCTGAGTGGTAATTTAAGCCATCAGATTGAGCATCATCTGTTCCCAGATATGCCAGCAAACCGTTATGCCGAAGTAGCACCAAAAATCAAAGCCTTATGTGCTGAGTACGGGATTCACTATAACGAAGCCAGCTTTATGAAACAGTTCTCGACTGTATGGGTCAGACTGGCGAAATGCTCACTGCCAAATGAATGGAATCAGCAAATTGCAGAAAAAACTCACGCAGTTAAATCGGTGTTTCGTTACTTTAAATCTAAGCTTGTAAATTAATTTTTAGGGTTTCTCTATTATCCAGTTTGGTACTCCTCAATAGATTTGGATGGTCTATTGAGGATTTTTTTATCTGTTAAAAAGTGGTCAGTTCACACGAATTTATGAATGAAATATGAAGATGATTTTCAAAAAATGACGAAGGCGGGACAGATTTACTACCGCTGAAACGCTTCGCCTACAAGCTAAGCGTTTACCTCAAGGAGGTTCTTTTTATAATGGCCGCGTTCTATCATTCAAGGTCTCAGTTTTGAAATATCTTAAATATTTTTCAGGCATCTCACTTTTATTGCTGTTAACCGCGTGTAATACCCCGGAAACTCCAGCACCAGATTATCAGGGGAACTGGAAAAATACACTGGAAAATCCAAAATTGGAAAATATCCTGGTGATTTCCAAAAATGGTGAAAACTATTTCATTACCAATACTATTAAAGACAAAGAAAGCGGCAAAACTGACAAGAAAAATCCGATGCCAGCTTCAGTCGCTGATAATGGTCTGCTTCAGATTAATTCAGGTACAGGTGTCGTTGATTTCGCAATTGACGAAAAAACTGGCAATCTGGTCGGTTCAGGCTCCGTCTATAAAAAAGCCAAATAATGCTCTAATCTAATCAATTCAGAGATAACACGAAAAATGCCATGATCAGGGAGGATTCATGGCATTTTTTTAGTTCACCAATTTTATGAGACCAGCAAAATCTTCTACAAAATAATCTGCCTTGGCTTTGATCAAATCCATTTCATGCGCAGAATACTGGTCGTAAATTGCAACGACATCAATTCCCGCATTGTTGGCAGCTTCCACCCCAATTAAAGAGTCTTCAACAATCAGGCAATCTTGAGCCTCAATTTCAAAATGCTGGAGCGCATTTAAATACACTTCTGGATGCGGTTTGATATTCTCAACATTTTCACGAGTCAAAATAATCGCAAAATCATCATCAAAACTGATTTTCTGATTAATCTTCTGGTTATTGTCCTGATAACGCTGCACATTGAATAAACTAGTGGTAGTCGTGAGTGCCAATTGTATCCCTTGCTGTTTTAAGGCTTGAATCAGCAGCTCAGCTTGCGGTTTGAGTTCTATCACATGATCCAGAAAATGCCGTGAAATATGATAACGACGGTTTTTAACCTCTTCCTTGCTGGGTTCAAAACCATATAGCTCTTTTAAATAGCCACAATATTCCAGATAAGGATCGGGCATATGTCTAAAGGCTTTCAGTTGCAGGTCACGCTGTTGCTGAATCTGATCCAGACCGACTTCGATCCCCGACAATTCCTGAATCAGGGCAGCATCGACCTGGTTCCAGATTCCCACTGAATCAATCAAGGTCCCATCCAGGTCAAAACATACCAGCTTTTTATCTTTAAACATGTCACACCCAATTCTCTTTCACCGCCATTATCCCGTTTTTGGATAGAGATAAAAAGTCCAGTTTGGGTGCACATCCAGACTGTATTTATCAATAAATTCGTAAAATGAACTTATTTTGAGCATTTTAAGTATTACTAATAATAAAAATCGTAATACTAAATTGGCACAGCATTTGAATTTATCTACACCTCCTAATTTGAATATTTATTTTTTATAAGAAACAACTTGCTGGTTACTTTTTGTTACCTAACGGTTACATAAGAAAACCTAAAACTATTTAATTTAGTCTTTATTGATTAATTTATAGTCAGAACTATTTCATATCTTTACATCGGTTTATTTAATCTCTTATTTTCCTTAAGGTATTGTCCACTTCTTAACTCATTGAATTATAAAAGGGGAGCAATGCTAGAATTTAAAAATCAAATCGTACACGGCGCAATTTTCGATATGGATGGAACCATGTTTGATACTGAACGTTTGCGCTTTCAAACCTTGCAACAAGCTTCACGTGAGCTGATCGGCGTCGAATTTTCTGAAAACTATTTAATGCAGTGTTTGGGCTTAAGTGCCCGTAGTGCCGAGCAGCTGGCCAAAGAGCGTTATGGACAAGATGTTCCTTATGCCGAGATCCGCCAGCGTGCTGATGTACTGGAACTAGAACATGTACGCAATTATGGTGTTCCAATTAAAAAAGGTTTATTACAGGTGTTGGAACGCCTACGCAAGGCAGGCCTAAAAATGGCTGTGGCGACTTCGAGTCGACGTGCGATCGCAGAAGAATATCTGATCAATGCCAATGTCTATAAATTTTTTGATGTGCTGGTGTGTGGCGATGAGATTAAACAGGGGAAACCTCATCCAGAAATTTTTATCAGCGCAGCCGAAAAAATCAATTTAAGTCCGGCTCAATGCCTGATGTTTGAAGATTCTGAAAATGGCCTGCGATCTGCCTATGATGCAGGTGGCATGACGGTACTTTTTAAAGATATTAAAACGCCGAATGAATCAATGCTGGCACAAGCCCAGTATTATTATGAAACGATGGAAGATTTTCTGACAGATCTGAACCAGTTTGTTCCTGTTCTGGAAATGCCTGAACTTGAGACCGCATTTCCGCAAACGCTGAATCAGTTAACAGTTGGGATTCACGGCTTCGGTGCAATTGGCGGTGGTTATCTGGCTCAGGTGTTATCACACTGGGATGGCTATACGCGTCCACGCAAAATTATTGCCTCAACGCGTAATCCACTCTATCAATCTGCCGTAAATGCGTTTGGCACCTATTGCATTCGTTATGGTCAGAACTCTTTTGACCAGCGTATTGAAAATATGAGTGTGATTGATGCGCATGATCTGGAGCAAATGCAGAACATGTATATTGAATCCAGTCTGGTGGCAGTCTGTGTCCCTGAGGAAGCTCTGGTTTCTGAAGCAGAGGTGATTGCACAGGGTTTATATGCGCGATACTTGGCCTACGAGCAGCAGGAACAGCCGCTGACGCTGTTAATTATCCTGAATAAAATCGGGGCCAAACAGCTGGTGATGCAGCAGATTCTGAGCCGTCTGAAACAGATTACGGATGAACAGACAGCGCAGCACATTATGGATCAGCATTATTTCTGTGACACAGTGGTGAACCGTATGGTCTCCAAACTGTCGGATCAGAAGCTGTATCGTCAGCTGCGCATCAAATACAACATGTTCAAGCAGTATCAGCTGGATGAAGATCTGTCCGTAGTGGATCTGGATGATTCTACAGCCCTGAATGCCGAACAGGAACATCAGGCCGGATTGTATATTGAAGACCTGCGCCGTAATTTCCAGCCAAGTCATATCCTGCAGTCGATGGATCTGATTCTGTTTAATGCCGAAACAGATATGCCAATCTATGTAGAAAATAACAGTCCATTATTGGCCAAAATGCGCCAAATGATTCTGGTAGATGATATTGCCAATATCCAGCTGATTAAAAACCGCTTATGGAATGGTGTGCATGCGATGATGGCCTGGTATGCCAGCCTGCGCGGTCATCAGACCATTGGCGTGGCCATGTCAGATCATGCGGTCAGAAAATTCATGCAGCAGGCCTTAGCGCAGGTGAAGCATGGTCTCTGTTACCAGATTCCTAAGCATGCTTCAGATCTGGAACGTCTGGCGCAAAGTTTCACTGAATCCTGTGCCTATGCTTATCAGGATCCATGTGCACGTGTAGGGCGTGAACCTTTAAGAAAGCTGGAACACAATGAACGGGTTATGGGTTCATTATCGACCTTGCTTAAATATAGTTTGCCATTTGATGTGGTATTAAAAGGCGCAGTGTTGGGTTATATCTATGCTCTGGAACAGGGTGAATGCGAGCAGCAGGAACTGTTGATGCATTTACAAATCCAGTTAAGACATATGGCATTAGAGCCGCAGCTATATGAGACCTTGTATGATGAAATGTCACAATTCATCAATCAGATTATCGCTGGAAAATTGTCCTTACAAAAATTCATGCAACTGGATTTGCAGCAAGCGCTCAGCTAAATATCAGCAGTAAATAAAAAGACCCAGAACGATTCTGGGTCTTTTTTTATGGAAGTTTATAAATTTATAATTTATACAGTCGTGGATTCTTGCTGATAAATACAGGATTGGGCAATCTGTTGCTGATCATCTGCGGACAGATCAATATTTTCCCATTTTTCCATCTGCTCTAATAGCCAGATAAAATCGGTGAATTGAGGCTCAACACTTTCACCTGCAAGGTTACGAATAATATTCTGAATCTTATGGAAGTCATAAACGTGTCGAGAAGCTGAACATTCAAACTGGATAATCTGATAATCCATCAGCATGTCCCAGACTTCAGAAAGATCCGTAGCATGCTTTAAATCCATCTGGGCTTTATTTACAGCTGCGACTAAGGCCTCTACAGTCAGTGGATGCAACTCGCCCCATTCCTGAGTTATTG
>ENA-UOWK01000524-UOWK01000524.1-bioreactor-metagenome-genome-assembly--contig:-NODE-524-length-19515-cov-7.620195_pt1 | contig 19515 bp, 15 predicted proteins | sample MGYA00238157_ERZ761612 | MGnify/ENA primary metagenome ERZ761612 (study PRJEB28901, sample SAMN06268035) | bioreactor metagenome | isolation source: Joint BioEnergy Institute, California, USA | place... | reverse complement strand
ACAGCAACTGGGAGTCGGTGAGCGCCAGCTGGTGGTTCGACCCGCGCTACAAGCGTGCGGTGCATGTGGACATGCGCTACCTGCGTTGGCTGCTGGCCAAGGTCTATCCGGCACCGGCGCTGCTTGAGGAAATGGGCGTGCCGGCCCGGTAAGCTGTCGGCCACGGCGTGTGCCGTGGCCTCTGCTCAGGCCCTCCGCCCGCGGCGGAGGGTCACTGACCGCGCGCGCTGCGCAGCAGTCCCGCCAGCAATGTCTGCGCCTGCGCGTGCAGATCGTGCCAGGGCTGACCGGCGACAACCGCCTGATAGAGCGCGCTGACCAGCTGCGCGTAGAACCCGGTAGGCAGCCACTGGGTGCCGATGACCTCGTCGGCCAGTTCAATGGCGACCGCGAGCTGGCCAGCATCCAATGTGGACACCGTCGGCGCGCCGTCTGCAGGCGGCGCAGACGCGCCCCGCGAGGGCCCGCGGCCGGTCAGCACCCAGGTCGCATTCCAACCCAGTGCTTCGAGCCGGGTCAGCACATCGGCTCCCACTTCACGTGCGCCGCGTTCCAGCCGGCTATAGGTCGAGTTGCTGATGTCGAGCAGACGCGACATCTCCAATTGGGATGATTTCCCGCGAAGCTCCGCCAAGCGCCTGCCGATCGGGATCCAGCTCTCGCGAGCGGACTCGTAATTCATCGTCGCGCCCTCGTTTGCAGGGGCGATGGGTGCGCGGGATCACACTTCCACGCATTGACCCAATTGGGTGTATTGACCCCATTGTTACGCCCAAATAGACTGAAATGCGTACGGAAGCTTTGCCCATCCGGGCATTTTGCGGACGCATGATGCGCCCACTTTCCCCATCCCGCGAAAACATGCTCACCCCAGGTCACCGGGGGCGTCGACGCGTGCAGTCCGAGGAAATTCGTAGTGGCCAGGAACACCATGTTTCTCTTGATCAGTGTCGCCGTATGTGGCTGTGCAAACAATCGTGACTGGAGCGGCCAGTGGCAGCCGATCAATCGGTTGGACGAGGTGCCGCAGGCGCTACGCCTGCAACCGTTGCTCGAATACCACGCCGCACCGATCGATCGCACTCTCAAGGGCGTATTGGAACGCTGGGCGCATGAAGCCGGAATGACGTTGGATTGGCGTTTGGCTCAAGACTACACGCTAACAAAGCCGATAACGACTGTTCGGGCGGAACATCTCGCAGATGCGCTGCAGCGGCTGGGCGCTGCCTATGCCGACCAGCAGATCAGCCTGTCGCTCGTGAGGGGCAGGATTCTCGTCTCGCGTCGCGCAGATGAAGCCGAAAAGGCCATGCCATGAGCGAGCAGCCCAGTGCGCGCGCCGACCACCGGGCGCAGCTGCGCGCGGTGGACTTCGAGACCAGCCTGATGGCGGTGGTGAACCGCAGCGAGCGTCGGGCGTGGGGTGTGGCCATCGCCAGCGTCATTGTCTGCATGCTGTGCGCCGGTGCCGTTGCGCTGATGCTGCCCTTGAAGGAGCGCGTGCCCTATCTGGTACTGGCTGATGCAGGTACGGGCCGGGCCACGCTCACCCGCCTTGGCGCAGACAGCGAGGGCGTGACCTACACCGGTAACGAAGCCATCACCCGCGCCAACCTCACCTCGTTCGTCCGTGCACGGGAAGGCTACGAGCTCAGTGAAATCGGCGAACGGGACTGGAACATCGTGTTTGCCATGGCCAGCGCGGATGTGCGCGCTGCGTACGCGCAGCTGCACGCCGCGGGTAACCCGAAGGCACTGCACAAGGTGCATGGCCATGCGCGCTCGATCCGCGTGCAGATACTGAGCCTGCAGCTCGCCGATACGGCCGTCGCAGGCGCCAGGCTGGCCACGGTGCGCTTCCAGCGCAGCCTGCGCAACAACAGCAATGGTGAAAGCAGCGTGCTGGATAACAGGATTGCGACGATTGCATACGTCTATGACGACACGTTGCAGATGACCGAGGACGCGCGTCTGCTCAACCCCCTCGGTTTCCGGGTCACGGCCTACCGTGTCGACACCGACCTGGCGACGTCGACCCCGGCCGGCGCCAACGGAGAACCGGCGTGAGGCGGGCGATGTTCGCCGCCCTGCTGGTCACCGGCGGTGTCTGCGCCCAGACCTCCAGTGAGTACCTGCACGATCCCAATCGCATCTATCCGGTGCGCGCAGGCGTGGGCATCACCACGGTAATTGATCTCGGTGAGGGCAATCACATCCTTGATTACGCCACCGGCTTCGGCAGCGGCTGGGAAACCAGCCAGCGTGACCACCTGCTGTACCTCAAGCCGCTGGATGTCGATGTGGACACGAATCTGGCCGTCCGCACCGGCAAGGGTCTCTATATGTTCGAACTGCGGGTCGTGGCTGCGGACTGGAAAACCCTCGAGCAGGCCAAAGCGGCCGGTGTCGAGTACCGCGTGGCCGTGCAGGTCCCCCCGCAGCCCCCCGCGCGTGCTGCGACAGCGACCGCCTCCCGCGAAGCGCCCAGCGTGACCATCCAGCCCGGTCGCGCCTATCACTTTGCCTACGCCGCGCGGACCAACGCGCGCAGCCGCTGGCTGCAGCCGGCGCAGGTCTATGACGACGGGCGGTTCACCTACGTCCACGTCAGTACAGACGCTGGCATGCCCGGAGGGTTCCCCTCGGTCCTGGCCCGCGAGCAGGAGCGTGGCGACGACGTCGTGGTCAACTCGAGCGTGCAGGACCGGGTCATCATCGTCCATGGTGTCCACCCCTACCTGGTGCTGCGCCACGGCCGAGGGGCAGCGCTGATCCGTCGCCTTCCGGCGGAGGAGGGCGCATGAGCGAGCCGCAGGCACCGCCTCCGCTGAGCGAGCGGCTCGATGCCGCCACGCCACGCTTTCCGCAACGGGCGGCACCTCGTCTGAACCGGCGCGCGCTGCTGTTCCTGCTCGCGATGGCCGGCGTGCTTGCAGTCGCGGCCCTGCTGCTGTGGCGGGGGCCGCCCGGCAGCACATCACTGCCCGCCTCGCGGGCGTCGGCCGCCAGCGAACAGGTCAGCCTGCCGCAGTTTCCGAAGACGCGCGGGAGCATCAGTGACAGGCCACCTGCTGCACGGGATCCGCAGAGCATCGTCGCAGACGATGCCGAAGCGTCACTGCCGTACCCTGGGCAGGAAGTGCCACGCAGACGGGCACCGCTCCTGCCCGACCCGGAGCAGACGCTGCACGGCGCAGACCGCCAGGTGGATGCACGAGGCTACAGCCTGCGCGAACGCCGCAGCCAGCGGCCCGTTGACCGGGCGGCCGCCGATTCCGACGATCCCGCCATTGCTGCCTGGAACGACGGTCTGCAGCGCTCCGCGCAGCTCGCGGCCAGCGCCCAGGCCGCACCGGCTCTCCCACCGCGTTCGGACAGCCATACGGCGATCGCGCGCCGGGCGATCGCGCGCCGCCTGCCGGCACTGGGCGACCTGCTGCTGCGCGGCACCTACATCCGCTGCGTGTTGAACAACCGCATCATCACCGACGTATCCGGGTTCGCGTCCTGCACGGTCAGCGAGCCGGTCTATTCCGGCGATGGCGGGCGCCTTCTGCTCCCTCCAGGAACGCGGGTGCTGGGTGCGTATACGGCCGGCGACCTTCAGCAGCAACGCCTGGCAATGGTCTGGGACCGGATTGTCACACCAGACGGGATCGAGGTCGATCTGGCCAACCCGGGAGTCGACGACATGGGCAGTGCGGGCCACCCCGGCCACTACCGCGCCCACTGGGGCAGCCGCATTGGCGCGGCCATGCTGATCAGCCTGCTGGGCGACGCAGTCAAGTTTGCCGGTGAACAGCATGGCCCCCGTCGCGACATCAGCTTCCCTGCCAGCGGCACCGTGGTCAGCCAGCCGTTCGACAGCAACACGGCGCGGACCCTGCAGCGCGTCGCCGAACAAGCTGTGTCCGACGCGACGCGCAGACGGCCGACACTGACCCTGCAGCCAGGTGCGCGACTGAACGTGTACGTCATGCAGGACGTGGTCTTTCCCGACCGGGAGGCACCATGAGCCTGGCTGTTGCGACCCACGCCCCTGAAGGCGCACCTCAACCGGCCTGTTCGTTTCTTGAACACCAGTACGCGCTGCTGGGAATCAACCAGCATATGCAGGCCAGCAACATCACCGAGATCTGCATCAACCGCCCCGGTGAGATCCATCTGGAAACGCCGTCAGGCTGGCGGCAGCAGTCCGTTCCGCAGTTGACCCTGGAACGTGCACGACAGTTCTGCGTGGCAACGTTGAACGAAAGCAACACCGGGCAACGCATCAGTGACGCGCAGCCGCTCGTTTCACTCACCTTCCCGACCGGCCAACGCGCGCAGTTCGTGATTCCCCCTGCCTGTGCACCGGGTGAGCTGTCCATCACCATCCGGCTGCCGTCGACGGGCACGATGACCCTGGCCAGCTACCGGAAGGCAGGCTACTTCGACCATGTGCAGAGTGCCCGGGCTGGCCTTGCCGACGAAGATACCGAGCTGCTGGCGCTGCTGCAGCGCGGTGACCATGTGGGCTTCTTCCAGAAAGCCGTGCAGTACCGCCGCAACATCGTCGTGGCCGGTGCCACGGGCTCGGGCAAGACCACGTTCATGAAATCGCTGGTGTCGCTCATTCCTGCCGACGAACGCGTCGTGACGATCGAAGATGCGCGCGAGCTGTTCATCACACAACAGAACCGGGTGCATCTGCTCTATTCCAAGGGCGGGCAGGGCAGTGCGGCGATCACGGCCAAGACCTGCATGGAAGCCTGTCTTCGCATGCGGCCCGATCGCATCATCCTTGCGGAACTGCGCGGTGATGAGACGTTCTACTTCATGCGTAACTGCGCGTCAGGGCATCCGGGTACGATCACGTCCTGTCATGCAGGCAGCACCAGCCAGGCCTGGGACCAGCTGGCGCTGATGATCAAGGCATCCGCGGAGGGCAGCAACCTCGACTATGCCGTCATCAAGCATCTGCTCCATCTGACCGTCGACATCATCGTCCACCTCCAGGTGCACAAAGGCCGCCGCCTGGTGAGCGCCATCGACTTCGATCCGCTGAAGCGGATCGGGCGGGCGGCCGCGCCATGCTGAACGATCTGGCCCACTGCCCGGGATTGATGGTGGACTGGCGCCTCATGCAGCACGTGGTCGCAGTCGAGTCGTCGTTCAATCCACATGCGATCGGCGTGGTCGGTACGCCCCTGTCACGTCAGCCGACACGGCTCGAAGAGGCGGTGGAACTTGCCGGGCAGCTGCGCCGCCAGGGACGCAACTACTCGCTTGGGCTGGCCCAGGTGAATGTACACAACCTCGCAGCGCAGGGACTGCACAGTCACGAGAAAGCCTTTGAACCCTGTCCCAATGTCGTCGCCGGAAGTCGCATCCTGGCCGCCTGTCACCAGCGCTACGGAAGCTGGGAGAAGGCGCTGAGCTGCTACTACGCAGGCAACGCACAGACAGGCTTCGAGCACGGCTATGTGCAGAAGGTGGTGAAGCGCGTCCTCGAGCACATCGCGGGCACGGGGCCCTCGGTCGACGACCTTCCACCCGTGTCCGGGGCCGTGCAGCGGCGGCGACTGCTGCCGACGCAGACAACGACCGCAGGCCCCGGCACGACGCGCGTCGACGACGCGACCGCCACCGACATATCACGCGTTTTTTGATCGCTGGCCCTTGCCGGCCAATCACCACGAGGAGAGTTCCCATGCGACATGCACTACCCCTTGGCCGACGCCGCGCCGCGATCGTGCTGCCACTGCTTCTGGTCTTTCCGCTGAGCGCAGCCGCGCAGTCCGGAAGCAGCGACACCCAGGAGAAGTTCTGCGGATTTCTCGGCAATATCACCTCGCTGCTCAACATCGGCTCGATCGGTGTGGTGACCATCGCACTGATGTTCGCTGGCTACCAGATCGCCTTCGCGCACAAGCGCATTCTCGATGTGATGCCGATCTTTGTCGGCGCCGTGCTGATCGGCGCCGCTGCACAGGTCGCTGCCATGCTGATCGGCTCCGGCAACACCTGCGCATCATGATCAGGCGCGATCCAATCTTTCTGGGTTGCACCCGTCCTCCCCTTTTCCTGGGCGTACCGGCGATTCCCTTCTTCATCGGTGCCGGCACCTGCATGCTGCTCGCGCTGTATCTGCACTTTGGCCTGCTGGTACTTCTTCCCATGGTGCTGCTGGTCATGCGGCGCATGACGGCGCGCGACGACATGATTTTCCGTCTGCTGGGGATGCAGTGGCGCATGTTCGCATTGGCTCGCAACCGCGCGCTGCGCGGTGGTGACATCAGCTTCGCGCCGGCACCCATGCGCAGGTTGCCCCGAGCGGCACGGCCATGACCTCTCATCGGACCCGGAGCGGAAACGAGCGCCATGCTGACACCTGATACCCACATCGGCACCTTCATCCCCATATCCAGCCACGTGGCCCCTTCGGTATTGAAGACCAAGGCGGGCGATTACGCCATGACCTGGGAACTGAAGGGCTGGTCGTTCGTCGGCCGCGATGCCGCCTCGGTGGCGCAGGTGCACGGTGCCTTCAACCGGCTTCTGCAGTCGATGCGCGCGCCTGACTTCGTCAACGTCGCGTTCTGGGTACACGACATCCGCCGCACCTGCGGCACTTCCTTGTCGTCAGGGTTCAGCAGGGCATTCGACCAGATGCTGGCGCAGCGGTATGCCGGCCTGCTGGCCGGGCGAAGCATGCGCAGCAACGTGCTGTACCTGACCATGATCTACCGCCCCACCGCAGGCGGCACATTCCAGGAGCGCAGCGCTGATATCGAGGTGCTGCGAACGCGCGAAGAACAGGCCATCAGCAGGATCGATGAACTGGCACGCCACCTGGAAGCCGTGCTCGCCGAACATCGGCCGCGCAGGCTGGGCATGTACATCGCCGAGAACGAGACGGTCTTTTCCGAAGCGCTGGAGTTCCATGCCTACCTGCTCAACCACTGCCAGGAACGCGTTCCGGTACTGCCGGCTGTTGCCGATTACATCGCTGCCACCCGACACACGTTCTCAAGCCGGACAGGAAGCTTCGCGCTGCAGGCCGCGGACGGGAGCACGCGTTACGGTGCAATGCTGGCGATCAAGGAGTATCCGCCCGGGTCGTGGCCGGGTGTCCTCAATGGCTTGAAGTATCTCGACAGCGACTACGTGATCACGCACTCGTTCACGCCGATGAGCCGACAGGAGGCGCTGAAGTCGCTGGAACGAACGAAGGGCATGATGATCTCCTCTGGTGACAGGGCGGTCAGCCAGATTGTCGAGCTCACCAGTGCGATGGATCAGCTCAGCGCGGGCCAGTTCGTGCTCGGTGAGTATCACTTCTGCATGGCCCTGTTCGCAGACGACCTTGCCGTGCTCGGGTCGACCTTGGCCGCAACGCGCGCTGAGCTCTCCAACGCCGGCTTTGTCGCCGTACGCGAGGACATCGCAATCGCCTCCTCGTTCTACGCCCAGCTGCCTGGCAACTGGAAGTACCGCCCGCGTATCGCCAATCTGAGTTCGCTGAATTTCATCGGTCTGGCCCCGTTGCACAACTTTGTCGGCGGCAAGGCCGATGGCAACCCCTGGGGACGCTGCATCTCCACGCTGCAGACGGTCAGCGGCCAGCCCTATCACTTCAATTTCCATGCGACCGGCGGCGCGGAGAACTCGCGTGGCGAGAAAGCCCTGGGCAACACCCTGGTGATCGGCAAGTCGGGAACCGGCAAGACGGCGCTGATCAACTTCCTGATCAGCCAGGCGCAACAGCTCGATCCGCCACCGCGCGTGTTCTTCTTTGACAAGGATCACGGCGCAGAAATTTTCGTCCGCGCCTGTGGCGGTTACTACATGGCGGTGGAAAGCGGTCAGCCGACCGGCTTCAATCCACTGCAGTGCGAGGCCAGCGAGCGCAACGTACAGTTTCTGGTCGACTGGGTACGCATGCTGGCAGGCAAGGCGCACTACAGCGCGATCGAGGAGCATGACATCCAACGTGCCGTCCTGGGTGTGCTGGACAGCCCCATCCATCTGCGACGCATGGAGAACCTGCGCAAGAGCCTGCCCAATGCCGGCGAAGACAGCGTGTACGCGCGCCTGCGACGGTGGACCGAAGGCAACGCACTTGGTTGGGTGTTCGACAATCCGGTCGATCGGGTCGCGCTCGATCGCGCCAGCATTGTCGGCGTTGACTACACCGATCTGCTTGATCACCCCGACGCTCGGGCACCGGTCATCGCCTACCTGGTTCACCGCCTGGAGGAGATGATCGATGGCCGGCCGTTGATCTATGTCATGGACGAGTTCTGGAAGATCCTCGAAGGGGAGGGCGGGCTCAAGGATTTCGCCAGGAACAAGCAGAAGACCATCCGCAAGCAGAACGGTCTGGGCATCTTTGCGACACAGAGCCCGGAAGACGCGCTGCGCAGCGATATTGCCGGCGCGATCGTCGAACAGATGGCGACCCTGATCCTGCTGCCCAACCCCGGTGCCAACCGCGAAGACTACATCGACGGCCTGAAGCTCAACGAAGCCCAGTACGAGCTGGTGCGGAGCATGGGGGAGCGGTCGCGCTGCTTCCTGGTCAAGCAGGGAGACGAAGTGGCCATGTGCCGCCTCGACCTGCAGGGCATGGACGATGTGCTCGCCGTGCTCTCGGCTTCGGCAGACAACGTGGCGCTGCTGCACCAGGTACTCGACCAGGCGGCACGTGCATCGGCGGTCCATCGCGACGACCTGCAGCCTGGCCAGTGGCTGCAGGTCTTCCTGCGCGAGAGCAGCGCCACGCGCCGGAGCCGCCACGACGCACTCCACCAGCCCGCAGTCCTTCAGGGAGAACCATCATGAAAGCGCAGATCTCTCGCCGTAAAGGCGCCCGCCTGACCGCATCACTGCTGATGGCGCTCGCGCCCGCTGCATTCGCGTGGCCCGTGTTCGATGGGCCGCACACCGCGCTGACCGCAGCCAACGTGTCCGGCCAGGCGGCGAAGTGGGGCAAGGAGCTCAAACATATGGGGAAGGAGATCGCGCACTGGACTTCCCAGATCGAACGCATGCAGGACCAGTTGTTCGCGCTGCAGAGCATGGGGTTGACCGGACTGCTGGCGCCCGACGAGCGCTTTGTCAAACGCGCGCCTGCAGCTGGCGTGTCCGAGACCTGCGCCAGGGCCGAGTCCGGGGGGCTGGACCGGTTGTGGCAGGTGTTTGTCCCCAACATGGAAGGCCGGCTTGCGGCGCAGCAGCAGGAGCTGTGCGCGCGCATTGTCATTGCCGAGAATGCCAAGTACAACGCAACCGTGGATCTGCTGCTGCAGCTTCGCGAACGCGAGGAGGAACTTGCCAGGATCAGCCGCCAGCGTTTCTCGATCGGCAAGGGCAAACAGGGAGACCTGGTGGCGAACAGCAATCAGATGGAGCTGTTCGCACTGAACATGCAGGTGGACCTGCAGCGCTGGGAAAGCACGGTGCAGGGTTACAACAACCTGATCGATGCGCTCAAAAAGGACCAGCGAAGCATCGCGCGCCGCGCCTTTGACGGCAACCCGTCGCCACTGGGAACGGTGATCGGTGCCGCAACGCTCAAAGCCGCCATCGAAGCCATCCGCTGACCGGGAGCCGCCGCATGTCCGTCGCTTCGCTTCTTGACCTGCTTCGCTGGCACCCTGGAACGTTGCGTGTCCAGTCGTTGGGCGATTTCGTCTATTTCAGGATCGTCTACGACTACCTCAGCAGCGAGGTGCAGCGCTTCGGTTTGGAGATGATGGGGCGGCTGATGGGATGGGCGGGCAGTGTCGCGCTGATCCTGATGACGCTGTGGCTGCTGCTGCAAGGCTATCGCATGGCGACCGGCTCGCTGCGCGAGCCGATGTCGGCGGTTGTCATGAACGCGGCCCGCTCGGTGATCATCCTTAGTACGGCAACCAGCATGGCGTTCATGGGAACACCGCTGCACGAGTTCCTCACCCGGGACATGAGCCGGCTGATCCACTACGTGGTTACCGGCAACGACAGCGACGTGACAATGAGCATCGACAACGCCCTGGTACAGGTCCAGCTGGTGATGTCGTCCATCGACGCGATCGGTGCGGTTGACGGAGACCCGGAGCTGAGTGCGACCAAGGCCCGTGCCATCCTGCTGGCAGGGTTCGGCGCAGCAGGTCCCCCCATCACCGCAGGGGCACTGCTGCTCACCTACCAGGTCGCACTGGCGCTGTTCATCGGCCTGGGACCGCTGTTCATCGTCGCCCTGATGTTCGAGCAGACCCGCGGCATGTTCCAGCGCTGGTTGTTCTACGGCATCGGCACGCTGTTCTCCTTGGCAGTGCTGAGCTTTGTCATCAGCCTGACGTTGAAGCTTCTGATCGCGGTCAGCGCCTCGTTCTGGGCGCAGAAGCTGCTCGGCGGCCTCACCGGCCTGAACCTGCAGGAGGGCATCAGCAGCCAGGCAGCCCAGCAGGGCGGTATCGGTATCCTGTTGACCCTGCTGATCCTGAGCACGCCGCCGATGGTCGCGGCCTTCTTCCAGGGATCGCTGGGCCATCTCATGCATTACTCGGCATGGGCCGGCAATGCCAGCATCGGTAATGCGGGTCAACCTGCCGGCAGCTACGGCGTGGCCGCAGAGCGTCTGGCTGGGGCGGCGGGCGGTGTGGTCGAGGGCGACCGCAGCGCCATGGCCAGCGCGCCCAACCCGGGCAGTGTGGCACCGCCTGCCTCGGCTTCAGCGATGTCGACCGCGCCGGCGTCAGCGTCCGTGCCCCAGCTGTCAGACTGGCCCGATGGCGGCTTCCACCTGCCGCGCCCGACGTTGGCAAGCGCGGGCATACCGTCGACGGCGGCGTCAGTCGAGGCCGCGGTGGACGCCGGATCTACCGCCGCAGCAACGCCCAGGCGCGAAGCGGGCGCCCTTGGCGGGCCGGTACCGGCGCAGATGCCAGTCTCCCGGGCAACCGCCGCGCCATCGTGGGGTACCGCATGAAGGCGCGCCGGTCCGCACAGGCGCGTGGCTGGCAACTGGCGCTGCTGACGACGGTCGCCTTCGCGGCGACGGCGGGCACCCTCTATCTGCCGGGCTACGTCACGCTGCAGCTGCTTCAGCTCGGTCATCTTCCTGTGCGCTGGAATACCTACCTTCAGTACCTGGACGCGCTGTCCACGCCGGCCGCGCAGCCGCACCTGCTGCAGATCCAGCTGGGCGGCGTCATCGGCATCACCTGCACGCTTGGCGTCACGGCCACTGCGGTCGCCCTGATCGTCAAGGCCCGCGAGCAGCCGTTGTATGGCAGTGCGCGTTTCGCCTCGGTGGCCGAGGTACGTGCGAGTGGTCTGTTCTCCACCAGCGCCGACGGCATCGTCCTTGGACGCATGCGTGATCAACTGCTGCGGCTGTCCGGCCAGCAGTTCGTCATCCTTGCTGCACCGACGCGCTCGGGCAAGGGCGTCGGCATCGTCGTCCCGAACCTGCTCGACTACCAGCACTCGGTGGTGGTGCTGGACATCAAGCAGGAAAATTTCGACCTGACTTCCGGTTGGCGACAGCAACAAGGCCAGGCGGTCTATCTGTTCAACCCGTTTGCCGAAAATCGACGTGGCCATCGCTGGAACCCGATGAGCTACGTCTCGGCCGACCATGCGCTGCGCATCACCGACCTGCAGGGCATCGCAGCGATGCTGTATCCCGAGGTGGGTGGTGACAATGGCTTCTGGGTCGGGCTGGCACGCAATGCCTTCGTGGGACTGGCGCTTTACGTGCTGGAAGACCACGCCGATGCGGCGCGCTCGGGAGAGACGCTGCCTGCGCCCAGCATCGGTGGAATCTACCGGCTCGCCTCCAGCGGCAAGGGCAGCATGAAGGACTACATCGATGTACTGGCCAGCCAACCCTTTCTATCACTCGAAGCAAGCAACGCGCTGAGTTCGCTGGCGGCCAACGAAGAGAAAACCTTCTCCTCGATCTTCTCCACGCTGATGGAGCCGCTCAATGCGTGGATCAGTCCGATACTGGATGCTGCGACCTCGGCCGATGACTTCAACTTCGCTGACCTTCGCCGCAGGCCGACCACGATCTACATCGGCATCCAGCCCAACAAGCTCAGCCAGGCGAAACTGATCATCAACCTGTTCTTCAGCCAGCTGATCAACGAGAACACGCGCGAGCTTCCCCAGCAGAACCCCGAGCTGCGATATCAGTGCCTGCTGCTGATGGACGAGTTCACCGCCATGGGCAAGGTCGGCATCGTCAGCGACGCGGTGTCCTACATGGCCGGCTACAACCTGCGGCTGCTACCGATCATCCAGAGCCTGTCCCAGCTCCATGCGGTGTACGGCAAGGAAGTCGCGCGCACCATCGTCACCAACCACGCCATGCAGATCGTCTACGCGCCCCGCGAGCAGCAGGACGCCAATGAGTACTCGGAGATGCTGGGCTATCGCACCGTGCGCAAGAACAGCCGCTCGAAGGGGCGCGAAACCAGCATCAGCGAATCGGATGAGAAGCGTCCGTTGATGCTGCCGCAGGAGCTCAAAGACCTCGGGTTCGACCGCGAGATCCTGTTCTACGAACGTCTTTCCGGGCCGGTGCTATGCGACAAGATCCGTTATTACGAGGACCCGTACTTCATGCCACGCCTGCTTCCCCCTGCCGATGTTCCCCTGCTTCCGGTCTGAACACCCGGCAGAGGAGCCGCAATGCCTGCGACGACGTGGGCGGACCCCAATGCCGACAACGTAGTTCGAGTCTTTCCAGCCCGCCATGCGGGCACCGATGCGACCAGAGAGCAGCCACATGATCGATGAGACGCCTGATGCAGACCGCCATCGCGATGCGGACACCGAGGACGACGACCGGAACAGTGCGAGCGATGCGGCTTCATCGCTCAGCACGCAGACGCATGAAAGCCTGGACCGTGACGAAGAACTCCTCGCCGTCATGCTTGAGCTGCTGGATGAAATGACGGACCAGAAACGGGACCTGCTGGTCCGTGCCGATCAGCTGTGCGGTATCAGCGTGCAGGTCGACCAGGCGTCCGACCGGCTGGCCCAGAGTCTGTTCAACCAGGCGGCCGACCGCCTGCTGAGTGCGGCGGCATCGATGATGGGTGACGCCGGCCTGATCTGCGACGGAAGCAACAGTGCATCCGAGGCGCCCGCTGCCATGGCGGCCACGTTCCTGCGCAGGTTGGCCGGGTCGATCAGCGCGGACGACATCACCCGGGAAATGCTGGTGGTGCTGATGGGTCACGGACGCTCGCCCGATGCTCGCATGGCCGCTCCGCTGCCGCGTCTGATGGTGCTGGCGGGCAGCCGGCAGGGCGTGGCCGCAGCGGGATTCACGTTCCATCTCGGAAGGACTGTTCGCCTCGCCCAGGCGGCACTGGAACCTGGGGTGACCGCGCCCTGGTCGTTGCCGCCCGTACTTCAGGCGTCCTACGCGGCCATTGCGCAGGCGCAGGAGGTGGATGAGCAGACCCAGCGCATGGCCCTGATGGATGCCGAACAGGCGATGCACCGTCTGACGGAGCGGCTGCAGGAGGAAGAGCCGGACGATGAGGATGCTGGCACCAGTGACTTCATGAGCAGCGCCGATGAAGGAGGTGAGCCGCTGCCTGGACTCGGCGCGATTCAGATGCCCGAGTGGGGGCCTCGTATCGGGAATGCCATTTTCCAGCGTGTACGGTCAGACTGGAGTGCGCATCCGCTGCCTGGACGTGACGTGGCGGCGCTCGATGCGCTGCAGGCGCAGCCCGCCATCCGGCTGTTCTTTGACCGGTGGATCGAGACGGCCGGTCTGTATGAGCATGAGCTTGATGAGGGTCGCGCGGCCTCGCATATCGTGTCTGGCGCAAGGGTGCTGGCGCATTGCGGTGGGGGCGGGCCGCTGGCTGACCGGATAGGTGAGCTGATCGAGGAAGCAACCAGCACCTGCGGGAACCGGATGACGCTGGCGCGCTGGAACGTGGAGAGTCTCATCGAGGACGACGCACAGAGCCAGCGTGCCGGTACCTCGCTTGCGCATCTGCGGGACCTTGCTCTGAGGCACTTCCGTGGCGCTGAACTCGACGAGCGCGCGCGGCGCCTGGCCGGAGAGGTCTACCAGGGCGAGTGGGCACCGCACGCCGAGGAGGTCGAGTACATCCTGCAGGCACGCAACATGGCCGTCGCGCGCGATGCCTCCTTCATTCCGGGGTCGCCACTGCCGATGCGCAATACCCACAGGGAGCTCAGCGAGGCGTGGCTGGAGCAGCAGCTGCAGGAGATCCGTCTCCTGGAAGGCAGCGAGCGGTGTGAGAGGTACATCTGCAATCACCCGATGCTGCTTGACCGGTTTCATGCCAAGGCGCCCGCGTGGGCCACGGCTGCCATCGCTCACGCGGACCAGGTCCGTCATGCAGTCGCGCTGGAGTATCCGCAGGACGCTGCAGCGGGCGATGATGCGGCGGTCAGGGCGGAGAAAGCCGCTGCCAAAGCCGGTTATGAGCGCAGGCTGGAAGCGGCGCAGGATGGTTACGAACGGATGCGCCGTGCAATGGTTGCTGCGGTGGTGTGCAACGATCCGCAGCCCGCATGCCGGCTCAACGCGGAGCAATATCCCGCCGCAGCGGCGGAGATCAATCGGTTGCGCCAGCCGGGCGTCTGGAACATCCAGGCGGGCGACCTGGTTCCCGCAACGGTGGTGCAGTTGCCTGAGTGGCCCGCCCATCGCGGGCTGGTGATACATGACGTGCGCACGCGTCACACGACGCGCTATGACCCGCAAGGCCATGAGAGCCATGATATCGATCAGGTGCGTCCGGACACCGACGTTGTGCTGCTTCGCAGTACGTTGGACGGCGGCGCCCCGCACTATGATGTGGGCCGCCCCGAACACCGTGCAGACGGCATACGTTGGGCTCGTGCGCAGCGCATTGCCGGTGACGGCGACTGCCTGATCCGCGCGCTGCTGTACGCCGAGCCGACGCTGGCGCGCGGCCGTGATGCCCGTCAGATGCTGCGGCATCGACTCGCCGACCACATGCTGCTTCGGCTGCACACCTATCGCCATCACTTCAGCTGCCCGGCCGTCCGTGAGCCGCACGCGTCCACAGCCATCGAGCAGGACCGCCCTCCATCACGGAAGCGGCGCGGTACGCGTGCGCTGGACGAATTACAGAAACTTCAAGCCGCCCGGCCGCTGCTGATGCGTACGCATGACCGCATGCAGGCGTCGAGCAGGCGGGCCGACCAGATCAGTCTGGAGAACAAGGCTGCTGTGCAAGCCTGCAGGGACATCCGTATGGAGACCCTGCAGCAGCAGCTCATGCAATGGGATCAGCAGCGCATCGCCGCGCAGCAGCGCCATGACAGCGAGCGGCAGCGGATCCGGCAAGCGCAAGGCGAGCTGATGCGGCGGGATGCGGAGGCGCGCACCAGCACCTCGCGGCTGCAGCCTGCCCCCTCGGACGCCTGCGCGCTGCCGGGCCTGGTGACCACGCCGGCGGTTGCAGGCGTGTCCCGCGCCGCACCAGCAGCCGTCGACCAGCGCAACAGCCTGGCTCCGGCGCGGACAAGCGCCGGCCGCACGCTGACGGCGCCGACCCCTGCTCCCCGGCTGCCACAGCTGCCGCCCAGCCGGCAAGGCAACGCGTCACATGGGCCACGCGGCGGCATGAGCCGATGAACCGTGCGCGGCTGGCCCACCGGCAACAGATGAACAGACAACCACGCGGAAACGAGCAAGGAGGGTGTTGAATGGGAACTCCAAAGAAAGACCCGGCAAGGCGATCGACGACTACCCAGCGCCACGAACAGGGCACTGTTTCCGTGGTTCGACAACGGGCGGGCCCCGGGTCGCGCCTGGGCGCGATGCTCGCCCTGGCACGTCGAGGACACTGGAACAGCGATACGGCCGACCTGGTATGGGTGGCGCTGTTGCGCCTCGATGAGTGGCCTGCCGGACGCGGACTGGTGGTGCACGACGCGCGCAACAACAGCGTACTGCGTGCAACGCCGGGCGGCCACGTGGTGCATGATGCGGGCGAGGTCGATCCTGACCGGGATGTCATCGTCCAATACGACGGTAGTCACTACAATGTCGCCTCGGCAACGCTGACGCCGGAGGGCCCCCGCTTTGAGATCGCCGAGCACATAGCTCCAGACGGCGATTGTCTCTTCAACGCCGTTCTCAACCAGGTGCCGGCGCTCCAGCGTACGTCGGACCCCGACCTGAACGTGCAGGCGCTGCGGGATGCCGTGGTGAGCCATCTGGTCGATCACCGGGACCAGTACCAGGCGTTCATGCCAGAGGACAATGACCGCGGTGAGCTGCGTCGGGATGACCTCGACAGCCTGCGATTACTGCTGCGATACGACCGCGGAGCACGTGCAATATCCTGTGACGAGCTGCGTCAGATGGTGCTGGAGCTGGCAGACCTGGGCCCGAGCGTTCCTCATCGTCCCGACCGCGCTTCGACCCTGTGGTCGCTGCTCGGCACCAGGCGCGACGTTGCCGACGCGGAAGTGATGAGCCGACTGGTTACCTCGGCGATCCAGCTGGCTCAGCATAGCGTCCCCGGCGAGGTCGCCCCTGGCGTTTCGATAGCGCGTGGGTTTGCCCAAGCCGTCGCCCTCTACATCAGCGAGGCGGTGGTTGACGAACACCAGCTTGAGAGGCTGGCAGCCGCTGGCGAGCTTCCCGCGCCTCCACCTGATGGTCGCGTGGCCGAAATCATGGCCCGCGGCGTTCGAAGCGGAAATGCGCAGGCGCTGCTTGGGTACGGGGGAGCGGGGGAACGCGCTCGCGCGGACTCGGCCGTGGAGCTCCTGCTCCCCGCGCGCGGCCTGCAGGCGATCCAACCACTGGTCGACATGATGTATCGGGGCCTGCCGGAGATACTGGGGCGAGAGGTGCTGGAAACACGCGTGTCGTCATCGCGTCGGCGGCTGTTTGGGGCACATGCCCGGCCATTGCACCAGGTACTGGCCAGAGAACAGCCGACTGTCGGCATCTACCCCCAGCCCGGGACCAGATATTCACTTGACCCGGCCGATCTGAGCACGTTGCAGCAGGACTTCGACAGCTATCTTCTCGCGCAGCGCGGCGAGGTACACGCGCCTGGCCAGGAACAGAGCGCGCTGGATGCGGCCCAACGAATGAGTCGGCTGCACGCGCAGATCACGGCGGACGAGCGCCAAGCCCACCGGGACGAGCCGCTACGGAGGACGACCGATGAGCTGGTTGACTCGCTTCAAAGGCAGGGCGCGGAGCAGCGCCGATGGCGCGCGATGCATCCCGAAGCCGCCATGGATGAAATGGAAGTGATGCGGCGCGCAATATCAGGCCAGGACCACGCAGGGCCCGCCGACGCTGAGCCTTTGGCCAGCGCCGGTGACGCAGCGCGGGCGGCGCCGACGCCGGCACAGCACGTGGCGGCAGGCAGCCGTCGGGGATCGCCAGCGCTCCATGTTGATGCGCTGAAAGCGCGTGCGGACGATGAAACCACCAGGCAGTTCATCGACGACCTCACCTTGTTCGTCAACAGCGGCGCGATGGGAGAGGGCGCGCCCAGCTACCCCGCGCTGATGCAGGCTGCGGCGCGGCTTCTTGATCATATGCACGGTGACACAGCGCCATTACGCGCGCCGCTGCGTTCCATCCTGCAGGGCGCGGCCGGAAAGGGAGGGGACGCCACGCTGCTGGCGCTCGACGATGTCTGCATGCTGATTGACCAGCAAACGCGCTTGGCCTCAGCGCATGATCTTCCCGCAAGGCTGGAGATAGCCACCCAGGATTTCAACTGTGTGATGCTCGACAAGCGCGCACGTGAGCAGTGCGCTTACCAGGAAACGGCAAGCGAAGCCCAACTTGTGCTTAACGCGCGGCGTAACGCGCGCGCCTACGGACGCGGGCTCATCGGCGGGCAGAATCTGGCAAGGGCCGGGCAGCGGCTGGAGGAAGCCGAACTCTGGGCATTGAGTGCGATAGGGGAAGTGCCTGATGAGCACGGGTCCCGGGATCATCTCACCTTCATCTACCAGCACCGGTGCGTAGCAGACCTGCTGCCTGACGGGTTCATGGATCGCATCGCGGCGGCGTTTGAACGGCGTGACGAAGCGATCAGCGAACTTCCGCCGCCCACCCTTCTCCAAGGGAAGGCACCGGCGGACCACCACGCGGAGATCGAGCAGACCCAGGACTACAACGAGAACGCACTGCGGGCTGCAGCACAATGCAGGCGTGAGATCGAGGCGCTGCAGGAAGAGGCAGTGCGTGCCGACCGGCGGCGCCTGGCAGCTGAAGCTGCTGCAGACAGGGCCGCGACCGGAATCCCGCAAGCCCAGACATCTGCAGAGAGCACTCCGACGGCACAGGGTGCGCGCAGAAGCGCAGGCGCGCAGGCCACAGTCGACGCAGAGCAGCCCCATTCATCCCTGCCAGTCGCGTCGTCGGCTGTCCGGCGGGCGATGCCAACAGCGCTGGAGATGTTACGCAGGAACGGCCGAACGCTTGGCGTAGCGCAGGAGCAGGTGTCGACGGCTGTTGAACAGGCGACGGCTGCATCAGCGATACGCGAGGCACAGCGGGTGGCGCAGGTCGCATCGGGCCAGCAACGCGAGCAGCAGCTGCAGGCGACCTTCGACAATCTGCGGGTGTCCGGGCAGCAGGCCCATGATGAACGTCGTGCCCGTCTCCGCGTGGAGCATCGACAGGTGATGGAGACCCATGCCGAGGAGGTCGCGCAGCGGACCAGCCTCGCGCGCCAGCAGCAGCGTATGGCATCCGGTGTGCGTCCGGCAGCGCACGATGTGGCACCCATGCGGGGTGCTGGACGGCACCCAACGGGCAGTGGCAGGCCGGCACCGGGGATTCTGCCGGGCGTATCCATGCCTGCCCTCATGCCGCGCGCTTCCCAGCGACCTGGTGCCATCGCGGACAGTGCAGCGGTGCGTCGCCTGGCGCAACCCGCCGCACGTGCTCTGCAACCGGGCACCCCGCCGACGCGGGGAAGGTCCGGCGGCGGCATGAGTCGATGACAGGTGCGGCAACGTCAGCGGCATCAACCAGACAACACGAGGAGCGCGGCATATGGGAGCAGGTTCCAGCAGGCCAACCAAACGCCGTGTACCGGCGCTACGAACCCACACTACGAACCGTCTACGAGCGCCGGATACGGTTCTCGACCAGATCAATGCCCTGCGTCGCCGTGGCGTCTGGAACACGCCTGCGGCCGACCTCGTGGCGCCAACGTTGACCCGCCTGCCGGGATGGCCACGGGGTCGGCGTCTGGTGATCTACGATGTCGTGCTGGACAGCGTCGTGCGTTTCGACGGGGAAGAGGATCCGGTGCACGGCAACGAGGGGATTGATGTCGAAAACGATGTCATCCTGATCTACAACAATGGTCATTACGACGCAGGTGCTGTCGAGCAGGTGGATGACAGCCTCGAGTTCCGCGTTGCCGCACAGATGCAAGCTGATGGCGATTGCCTGTTCCATGCGGTTCTACATGGCCTGCCCGAACTGCTTCCAGCTGCCGAAGTGGCGCGCAATGTGCGGAGGTT
>ENA-UOWK01000516-UOWK01000516.1-bioreactor-metagenome-genome-assembly--contig:-NODE-516-length-19744-cov-20.917263_pt1 | contig 19744 bp, 21 predicted proteins | sample MGYA00238157_ERZ761612 | MGnify/ENA primary metagenome ERZ761612 (study PRJEB28901, sample SAMN06268035) | bioreactor metagenome | isolation source: Joint BioEnergy Institute, California, USA... | reverse complement strand
ACCCGTGGCCGGGGCACTTCGGGTTCCACGAGATCTTCCACGTCTGCACGGTGCTGGCGTTCCTCTGCCACTGGACCGCGTGTCTGTTGATCTCGCTGTCGCCGCTCAGCCCCTCGCTGGGCCTCCCGGCGTGAGGTCCCCGGGTCCGTCCTCGTCGCGGGGCGCGTCCTCTCCACGAGCGGCTGCCTCCTCGGCATCCAGCATCTCGTTGACGTCCGACCGGTACTGAGCACGGCGGATGCGGCGCAGCATGTCGATCGCCAGGAGGACGATCACGATCGCCACCACCGCGATGGCGACGAATCCCGCGATGCCCGGCGTCACCAGCTCGGCGGGCGGTCCGGTCGGGGTGGGAGACGGGGTGGCTGCGAGCCCTCGCAGATCCGGCATGTGACCTCATTCCTCAGCCAGAGCGAATAGCCTGGGATCCCAGCCTAGAACGGATGCCGCATGACCCTGACCGACGTCGACCGCAAGCTCGCCGAGCGGTACGGGCGCACCCGGTCGGCGGCATCCCGCCGCATGACCTGGGTTCTCGTCGGTGTCGTCGCCGTCGCCGCGACAGGTCTTCTCGGCTGGTCGACCGTGTCGAATGCGATCAACTCGGTGGACGCCGACTCGACCGGATTCGCCGTCGTCGACGAGCACACCGTCGAGGTCCGATTCCAGGTGTCGATCAGACCCGACACGAAGGTCGCGTGTGCGCTCGAGGCGCAGGACCCGGATCACGGCATCGTCGGGTTCAGAGTCGTCGAACTGGAGTCCTCGGACGACCACACCCGTGCCCTGACCGAGCGCATCCGCACCACGGCCGAAGCCACGACAGGTTTTGTCCGCTCCTGCTGGATCCTCTAAGCTGGGATTTCTCGCGCCCCGGTGACTTGCCGGGGCGTTTGGCTTACCCATCGACCGCACCGGGAGATCACGTGTCCGAGACGTTCCTGACCCAGGAGGCCTACGACCGCCTCGCCGCCGAGCTCGAAGAGCTCTCGACGACGGGCCGCGAGGAGATCGCCAAGCGCATCGAAGCCGCGCGCGAGGAGGGCGACCTCAAGGAGAACGGCGGCTACCACGCGGCGAAGGACGAGCAGGGCAAGCAGGAGGCGCGCATCCGCACGCTCCAGCAGCTGCTGAAGGACGCGAAGGTGGGCGTCGCGCCCGAATCCGACGGCACGGTCCTGTCGGGAACCGTCGTCACTGCGATCGTCGCTGGCGGCGAAGAGGTGTTCCTCCTCGGCAACCGCGAGATCGGCGCGAACAGCGAGCTCGACGTCTACAGCGAGGCATCCCCCCTCGGCGAAGCCATCATGGGGCTGCGCGAGGGCGAGAAGACGAGCTACACCGCCCCGAACGGCAAGGAGATCTCCGTCGAGATCGTGAAGGTCGAGACCTACACCGGTCAGTGACCGGCTCCGGTCAGTTCGGGACGACCGTCGGCGCGTAACCGGCGTCCTGCAGGATCGCGAGAACCTGAGCGCGGTGCTCCTCACCGCGCGTCTCGACGCTCAGCTGCAGGATCACCTCGCTGATCTGCAGGCCCTGTCCGTGGCGGGTGTGCAGCACCTCGATCACGTTCGCTCCCACGACCGACAGCAGCTCGGACACCCGTGCGAGCTGACCGGGACGGTCGGGCAACGGGATCTGCAGGGTCATGTACCGACCGGAGGCCGCCAGGCCGTGCGCGACGACGCGCTGCAGCAGCAGCGGGTCGATGTTCCCTCCCGAGAGGATCGCCGCGGTCGGACCCGACGCGACGACCTTGCCGGTGAGGATCGCGGCCACTCCCACCGCGCCGGCGGGCTCGACGACCTGTTTCGCGCGCTCGATCAGCACCAGGATCGCGCGGGCGATGTCATCGTCGCTCACCGTGACGACCTCGTCCACGAGGTCACGGATGATGTCGAACGGGATCGTGCCGGGCCGCTTCACCGCGATCCCATCCGCGATCGTGGGCGACGTGTGCTCCGCGTCCAGCGGACGGCCGGCGAGGAGCGAGCCCGGGTATCCCGCGGAGTTCTCTGCCTGCACGCCGATGACCCGGATGCTGCGACCTTCGGCGGCGGCGCGCGCCTTCACGGCCGCGGCCACGCCGGCGGCGAGCCCTCCCCCGCCGATGCCGACGACGACGGTCTCGAGCCCGGGGATCTCATCCATGAGCTCGAGGCCCAGGGTCCCCTGGCCGAGGATGATGTCGTGGTTGTCGTAGGGCGGGATGAACACGGCGCCGGTGCGCTCGGCGAACTCCTGCGCGAGGCGGAGCGGCGTCTCGACCGTCGCCCCCTCGAGGATCACGTCCGCGCCGTATCCGCGCGTCGCGAGGAGCTTGGGTACCGGCACGCCCAGGGGCATGAAGATGGTGGCACGGATGCCGAGGGTCTGCGCCCCGAGGGCGACCCCCTGCGCGTGGTTGCCGGCGGACGCGGCGACGACGCCGCGGGCCCGTTCCTCCTCGGTGAGGCGGGAGAGCCGGTAGGTCGCACCGCGGATCTTGAACGAGCCGGTGCGCTGAAGGTTCTCGAGCTTCAGGTGCACGGGGGCGCCGAGGACTCCCGACAGGAAGTCGGAGCCCTCCACGGGGGTGCGCGAGACGACACCGGCGAGCTCGGTCGCGGCGGCCTCGAACTCCGCCAGGGTGGGGGCGGCGATCTTCGCCTGTTCGCTCACGCGGTCATCCTCCTGCTTCGCGGCACGGTGCTCCAGATGAGGTCGTCAGGACCGGCATCCACGGGCTTCTCCCACCCTCGCCGCGAGAGGTAGAGCCAGACCACGTTGACGAACGCCGCCAGCGGGACGGCGAACACCGCACCCGCGATCCCGGCGATCATCGCTCCCCCCGCCACGGCCAGCACGACGGCCAGCGGGTGGACCTTGACGGCTGCCCCCATCAGGAGCGGCTGCAGGATGTGGCCCTCGATCTGCTGGACGCCGAGGACGATGACGAGCATCCAGAGGGCGATCCACGGCCCGTTGTAGACGAGGGCGAGGAACACGGCGAGAGCGCCCGTCAGCACCGCTCCCACGAAGGGGACGAACGCGCCGAGGAAGACCAGTACGCCGATCGGCGCCGCGAGCGGCACCCCGAGGAGGGCCGCGCCGACGCCGATGCCGATCGCATCGATCGTGGCGACGAGCAGCTGCGTGCGGGCATAGGTGATCACCGTGCGCCATCCCGCCCGCCCGGCGCCGTCGACGGCGTCACGGGCGCGCTGGGGGAACAGCCGCACGACCCAGCGCCAGATGCCGCCCCCGTCGGCGAGGATGCAGATGAGGATGAACAGCGTCAGCAGGATGCCGGTGGCCACATGCCCGATCGTCGACCCGATCGCCAGCGCACCCGACCACAGCAGCTGCGCTTGCTCCTGGAGCATCCCGAAGCCCTGCCGGACGGCGTCGTCGATCTCGCGCCCGGTGAGGTGGAGCGGACCGTCGATGAGGTAGTCCCGGAACTGCCCGATCCCCGCGATCGTGCGGTTGCGAACGGATGCCGCATCCTGCGTGATCTGCCAGATCGCCACCCAGAGGAGTCCGCCGATGATGGCGACCGTGACGAGCAGGGTGATGATGAGCGCGAGCCAGCGCGGTAGACGCCGCAGCAGGAGGGTGAACATCGGCCACACGAGAGCGGTGATGAGGATCGCGGCCAGGAGCGGGATGATCAGCAGCCGCAGCTGGATGACGATCCAGACCATGACGGCGATCGCCGCCGCCAGGACGAGGAAGCGCCACGCGTAGGCGGTCGCGATCTTCAGGCCGCGCGGGACCGTCCCCGACACGTCGGTGGACACCGTGCGTGCACGGAGGGAGTCGAAGAAGCCGTTGCGGGGCTTGTCGTCGGTGCCGCTCACTGGCTCATCCTAGGACGCCCGGCCATGCGGGACGGCGCGCCTCCGCCCGGCGTCGCAGTCAGAACTGGATCCTCGGCGGCTCGGCGATCGCCGCACCGTCGACGACCTCGAAGAACTCCCGCTCACCGAAACCGAGCCGGCGGGCGAAGAGGTTGTTGGGGAACACCTTGATCTTCGTGTTCAGTTCGCGGACGCCGCCGTTGTAGAAGCGGCGCGACGCCTGGATCTTGTCCTCGGTGTCGACGACCGCCTGCTGGAGCTGGAGGAAGTTCTGGCTCGCCTGCAGCTGCGGATAGGCCTCCGCGACGGCGAACAGCGACTTGAGCGCCTGCTGCATGTGGCCCTCGGCCACACCCGCGTCCGCGGGCGTGGACGCCGTGAGCGTCTCGGCACGCGCCTGCGTCACGTTCTCGAAGACCGCCTTCTCGTGAGCGGCGTAGCCCTTGACCGTCTCGATGAGGTTGGGCAGCAGGTCCGCACGGCGCTTGAGCTGCACCGTGATGTCGCTCCACGCCTCATCCACCCTCACAGCCAGGGCGACGAGGGAGTTGTAGGTGGCCCACAGGTAGACGCCGACGATGACGAGGAGGGCGACGACGACGAGGACCGGGATGAGGTATTCCATGAATCTCCGATCGATAGCCTCATCATCCTAACGACGGGGACGTCTCCTGTGCGGACCGCGAGCGTCTGTTCCCAGGCGTTGCACACGGGATGCGGCTTGTAGGGTCGCAGGTGTGACGGGTCTGCAGACGCATCGCTCCCTCCGCCTCGCCCTCGTCGGGATCGTGGTGGCCATCGCGGCATCCGTCCTCTTCCAGATGGCACAGGACGGCTGGGTGCCGCTCCCCTCGATCAGCGCCTACTTCTACTCCCCCGCCCGAGGCGTGTTCGTCGGCGGCCTCACCGCTGCGGCCGTCGCGCTGCTGGCACTGTCGGGACGCGATGCGGAGTCGATCCTGCTCGACGTCGCCGCCGTCTTCGCCCCGCTCATCGCCATCGTCCCGACCGGCTATCGCGGGAGGGCGTTCGTGCCCGACGACGTCCTGCCGACCGTCCGCAACGGCGTGGGCGTCTACATCGTGATGGTCGCGGCTGTCGTCGTCCTGGGGACCGTGCTCGCCGCCCGGGGTGGGATCGCACGGCGGCGGGTCGTGATCGTCGGGAGCATCGCGGTGGTCACCGCGGCCTCGCTGGGCGTCCTCGCGTTCACGCCCGGACTCTCCCGGGGCTTTCCCTTCGCCGGGGGCGTCAACCTGCACCTCGTCGCGACCGTCTGCTTCTTCGCGATGTTCGCCGCCGTTCCGCTCGTCACCGTGTTCGGCGGCGGAGAGCGCCCCTCATCCGTCTATCGGCGGGTGTACGCGGCGGTCGCGGTCGTCATGGTGGCGGCGCTCGTCCTGACGATCATCGCCGCGATCCGGCATCCCCAGACCGTCGGAGTGCTCATCGGCGAAGCGATCGCGCTCGGCGCCTTCGCCGTGTTCTGGACGACCCAAACGATCGAACGCTGGCGGGATGCCGATCCCCCCAGCATCCTGGCGGGATGAGACCGTACCCCCACTGGGACTCGAACCCAGACTGAAGCGATTTTAAGTCGCCTGCCTCTGCCATTGGGCTATGGGGGCCCGTGGCCAGGGTATCCCGGCCGCAACGAGAGCGACCCCCGGCCGGCAGGCGCCGGACGGGGGTCGTTCGAAGGGGTCGATCAGCTGGCGACCGTGCCGGTCTTCTCCGCGGCGACCGACTTCGGGTCGATCGGGGGCGTCTCGGGGGCCGCCGGGCGCGGACGCGACGCGAACCGCTCGAAGACCTCGCGCGGGTTCTGCAGCGTCTCGAGCGAGACGTTGTCGCGGCCGAGCCAGAAGTTCTGCCACCAGTCGCCGACGACGCGGAACTTGCGCTCGAAGGTGGGCATGGCCAGGCCGTGGTAGCCGCGGTGCGCGATCCAGGCGAAGAAGCCCTTGACCGCGATCTTGCCGGACTGGAACACGCCGTTGTAGAGACCGAGGCCGGCGACGGCGCCCAGGTTCTTGTGGAAGTACTCCTTGGGCTCCTCGCCCCGCAGCACGGCGACGACGTTCTTCGCGAGCAGCTTGCCCTGGCGGACGGCGTGCTGTGCGTTCGGGACGCAGAAGCCCCCCACACCGCCACCGCTCAGGTCGGGCACCGCAGCGACGTCGCCGGCCGCCCAGGCGCCCTCGACGAAGGCCTCGGGCGTTCCGACGCGGAGGTCGGCCCGCGTGTTGATGCGGCCGCGCTCCTCGACGGGGAGGTCGCTGCCGCGGACGACGGTCGGGTTCGCCATGACGCCAGCGGTCCAGATGATGACGTCGGTCGGGATGACCTGGCCGGTGGAGAGCTCGACGTTGCCGTCGACGGCGCCCTTCACCTGGGTGTCGAGGTGCACGTTCGCGCCGCGCTTGGCGAGGTCCTTCAGGACCCACTCGCTCGTCTTGAGCGACACCTCGGGCATGATGCGGCCCATGGCCTCGATGAGGTGGAAGTGGGTCTCCTCGAACGTGATGTTCGGGTAGTTCTTCAGCAGCGCACTGGCGAAGGCGCGCGTCTCGGCGAACACCTCGATGCCCGCGAATCCGCCGCCGACGACGACGACCGTGAGCAGGCGGTCCCGCTCGGGGCCGGCCGGGAGGTTCGCGGCGCGGTCGAAGTTGGTGAGGATGCGGTCGCGGATCGCGACGGCCTCTTCGACGGTCTTCAGCCCGATGGCGTTCTCGGCGATGCCGGGGATCGGGAAGGTGCGGGAGACGGCGCCGGCGGTGACGACGATCTGGTCGTACTGCTCCTGCCAGGGCTCGCCGTCCTCGGGGGTGACCGTGGCGGTCTTGCTCGCGTGGTCGATGCCGGTGATCTTCGCCGTCACGACGCGCGTGCGCTTCAGGTGACGACGGAGGCCGACCACCACGTGGCGGGCTTCGATCTCGCCGGCCGCGACCTCGGGGAGGAACGGCTGGTAGGTCATGTACGGAAGCGGGTCGACGATCGTGACCTCGGCCTCACCCTTGCGGAGGTGCTTCTCGAGCTTCCACGCCGTGTAGAAACCGGCGTAGCCGCCTCCGACGACCAGGATCTTGGGCACAGTGGTAGTCACAGTCGGAAGAACTCCTTGATTCAACGGCTCGGCGGTCGCGGGGTGCGCGCCGATCGGATGCGCCGGGCAGCAGCGGTGACCCCGAGCACGACCAGTATAGTCCCCAGGCTGAGAACGACGAGCGGCACCGTACCGTAGCGCAGCGTGTCACTGCTCGGCAGTAAGGGCGACACGGCATCGCTGGGGGGCTCGGCGGCGGGAAGCGGCGCGACCTCGTACGGCGTCGGCGTGGCGCTCGGCGCGGGAGAGGACTCGGCGCGACGGTACAGGCGGATCCAGTCGCGCAGGTCGTCCGCGGGGTTCGCCGAGACCGGGGGGACGGACGCCGTCACCGCTTTGGCGGCGTTGATGAGACCGTATCCGTACAGCGCACTGGGTACCTTCTTCACCCGGTCGGAGGGGGTCGCCGTCTTGATGAGCCTGTTGATGACGTTGCCCGCGCTCAGCTCGGGGTGGGCCGAGCGGACCAGCGCAGCGACACCTGCCACGATCGGAGCGGCGCCGCTCGTCCCGTCCCAGATGACGAGGTCGCCGTTGGCGGAGACGCCCAGCAGTTCCTCGCTGGGAGCGGAGATGCCGATCGTGATGCCCTGAGTGGATGCCGTGTTGCTGGCGCGACCCTCGCGATCGACACCGCCGACGGTGAGGACGCCCGGGATCGTCGCCGGGGCGCCGACCTCCTCGGTGCCGCTCTCGCGATTGCCCGCGGCGACCACCACGACCACGTCGTGGTCGAACGCGTAGAGGAAGGCGTCATCCCACGCGCGATCCCAGTCGAGGGTGTTCGTGGTGAAGGAGAGGTTGATCACGTCTGCGCCATGGTCGACCGCCCAGCGGATCGCTTCGGCGACCTGGTCGACGAAGGGCACGCTCGCGTTGTCTCCGAAGCCGATGGACAGCGACAGGAGGTCGGCTTCCGGCGCGACCCCCGTCATCCCCTTGTCGGGAGCGGTGCCGCGACCGGCCGCCAGGGACGCGACCCAGCTGCCGTGGTTGCGGTCCTCGTCACCGACGGGGGTGCGACCGTCGGCCGTGCCCACGCCTGAGAAGTCGGCCCCGCCGACGACGGCACCGTCGAGTTCCTTCGGGCCTCGTCCGATGCCGGTGTCGATGACGGCGATCGTCGTCCCGGCGCCCTTGGTCGTCTTCCAGGCGTCGGCGATGCCGTACTCCTTCAGCCAATACTCCATGTTCCGCACCGGGTCTATCGGGGCGGGCGACGGGGACGGCGTCGGTGCGGGCGCGGCGGCGGTCAGGAGGATGGACACTCCCACGACCGCGGCGGCGAGGGCGGCGCGGGCTCCCCTCATCCGGTCGTCCTCGGCGTCGCGCAGGTGCAGCGCTCGGGCGACCAGGTGCCGCGGGCGAGGGCGAGGTCGCCGATCGGGTTGACCCCGGGCCCGGCGGCGAGCGAATGGGCCGCGAGGGCGTGGAGGCACTTGACGCGGGTGGGCATGCCTCCCGCCGACACACCGGAGATCTCCTCGACGGAGCCGTGGACCTCCCGATCGGCGAGGTACGCGACGTGCGCGGCCATGTACGCGGCTGCGAGATCTTCGTCCGCGGCGAGGTCGTCGTTGAGCTCGCGCATGACCTGCGTGGCCTCCAGCGCCGACATGGCCGCCGTCGCCCCCGGGTGGGTGAGGTAGTAGAAGGTGGGGAACGGCGTGCCGTCGGGGAGCCGCGGCTCGGTGGCCACCACCGTCGGGTTGCCGCAGACGCAGCGCGCCGCGATGCCGATGACACCGCGCATGGGCCGGCCGAGCTGTTCACGCATGGTGTCGTGGTCGGCAGCGGAGGCGGGCGTGAGCGTCGGATGGGGCACCGCTCAAGGGTACCCGGCGTCGCGCGCGGGGGCTGGGCGTCAGCCCGGGGCGACGGTCTTGGCCAGGCCCGCCTCGGTCACCGACCGCAGGAACTGGGTCATCCAGTCGTGCCGGGTCTCCTGCACACTCCCGCTGACGGGGCGCTGCTCGGGCTGGATCGTGTCCGAGGGCAGATCGTCCGCCACGAGGTAGACGACCTCGCCGGGGCGCCGGTAGTACAGCCGCTCGCGCGCCTGCGCGACGATGTACGCCTCGTCACGCCAGCGCTCGCGTTCCGTCTTCAGCTGCGCGATCTCGTCCTGCGTCGCCTTCACGTCGTGCGTCAGCGCGGCGATCTGCTGCCGCTGATCGACGTAGGTGCCGATCGTCGGCACGAGCACGAAGGCCGCCAGGACGACGAGGCCGAGCATGATCCCCATGAACCCCGACATCCGGATGCCGCCGACCCAGTCCCGGACGTCCACGCGACGCGTCGTGAAGCCTGCGTCGCGGGCGCGCCGACCGCGGGAGACACGGGAAGGGGGAGCCGATGGCGTGTCCATGGCTCCCCCTTCTCGTGGATGTCGGTGCAGTGCGCTCGCGGGTCAGGCGGTGAAGCGCGGGAACGCGGCGGCGCCGATGAACTCCGCTGCCTCGCCCAGGTCTTCCTCGATGCGCAGAAGCTGATTGTACTTCGCGACGCGCTCGCTCCGAGCGGGCGCGCCCGACTTGATCTGACCCGAGTTCACCGCGACGGCGAGGTCGGCGATGGTGGTGTCCTCGGTCTCGCCGGAGCGGTGCGAGAGCATCGTGGTGTACCCCGCGCGGTGCGCGACGTCGATGGCGTCGAGCGTCTCGCTGAGCGTGCCGATCTGGTTCACCTTGACGAGGAGCGAGTTCGCGGCCCCCCGCTTGATGCCGTCGGCGAGACGCTGCGGGTTGGTGACGAACAGGTCGTCGCCGACGAGCTGCACCTTCTTGCCGAGGCGCTCGGTGAGAGCGGTCCAGTTGTCCCAGTCGTCCTCGGCCAGCGCGTCCTCGATCGTGACGATCGGGAACGAGTCGACGAGGTCGGCGTAGTAGTCGACGAGCTGCTCGGCGGACCAGTCCTTGTTCTCGAGGCGGTAGACGCCGTCGTTGAAGAACTCGGTGGCGGCGACGTCGAGGCCGAGGGCGATCTCGCGCCCGGGGGTGAAGCCGGCCTTCTCGATCGCCTTGACGAGGAAGTCGAGGCCCTCGCGGTTGCTGGGGAGATCGGGGGCGAAGCCGCCCTCGTCGCCCAGGCCCGTGGCGTAGCCGGCGGCCTGCAGTTCCTTCTTCAGGACCTGGTACACCTCGGCGCCCCAGCGGAGCGACTCGGAGAAGCTCTCGGCGCCGATGGGGGCGAGGAAGAACTCCTGCATGTCGATGCCGTTGTCGGCGTGCTCGCCGCCGTTGATGACGTTGAACAGCGGAACGGGCAGCAGGTGCGCGTTGGGTCCGCCGAGGTAGCGGAAGAGGGGGAGGTCGGCGCTGTCGGCGGCGGCCTTGGCCACGGCGAGCGAGACGCCGAGGATGGCGTTCGCACCGGTGCGCGACTTGTTCTCGGTGCCGTCGGTCGCGATGAGGATCTCGTCGACGATGCGCTGCTCGCTGGCCTCGACGCCCTCGATGGCGGGTCCCAGCTCGTCGATGACGGCGTTCACGGCCTTGAGGACGCCCTTGCCGCCGTAGCGGCTCTTGTCGCCGTCGCGGAGTTCGTACGCCTCGAAGGCGCCGGTGGACGCGCCGGAGGGGACGGCTGCGCGCTGGACGATGCCGTCGTCGAGCAGAACCTCCACCTCGACGGTCGGGTTGCCGCGCGAGTCCAGGATCTCGCGTGCGCCTACTGCCTCGATCAATGCCACGGGGGTTTCTCCTTGCTTGTGGAGGATGGAACGGGAGCGTCGTCGGTCCGTCATCGAGTCTAGTGAGGCGAGGGATGCCGCACAGGACCGCGCGTCACACGAGGAGCGCGATGGCCACGCCGTCCCAGCCCTTGCGGTCGAGGGTCTGGAGCGCCGTCGCCTCGAACCGCGGATCGTCGCGGAGCATCTCGAGTCCCGCCCGGACGCCGTCGACCTGAGCCCCGGCATCCGTCTCGACGACATGACCGGAACGCACGACGTTGTCGACGACGACCACCGTCCCGGGGCGACCGAGCCGCGCGGCCCAGTCGAGGTACAGCGCGTTGGATTCCTTGTCGGCGTCGATGAAGACGAGGTCGAAGGGTTCGTCGCCGGCGAGGGTCGGGAGGACGTCCGCACCGCGCCCTTCACGCACCTCGACCCGGTCGGCGACACCGGCGCGAGCCAGGTTGCGGCGCGCGACCTCCGCGTTGTGCGGCTCGGCCTCGATCGTCACGACGCGCCCATCCTCGGGCAGAGCGCGAGCGAGCCAGATCGTGGAGTACGCGCCGAGGGTTCCGACCTCGAGGACGCGCCGGGCACCGGCGATCCGCGCCAGCAGGTGCAGGAGCTTCCCCGTGAGGGGCGCCACCTCGATCTCCGGCATCCCCTCGTCGGCCAGGGACGCGATCGAGGCGGACAGCGCCTCGTCGGGGGCGACCAGGGTGCCCGTCAGGTACGCGTCGACGTCGCTCCACCGCTCGGCGGTGGGGTCGTGGGGAGAGGGATGCGCCATGCCGCCACTCAATCGCCCCGCCGCCCGGCCGTCAATGCGGCGTAGGCGTTCAGCAGGCCCGCGGCGGTGGCCGCGTCGTCGACGGTGACCGTGAGCGTCTGCCCGTCGCGGCGATGCACGCGGACGCCCTCACCCGTCCGGAGGACGACGCCGCGGCCCTGCGCCGACCGGCGGATGCCCCACCCGCCGAACTCGCCCATGGGAGACACCTGGACGACCTCGGCCGACACGACGTCGTCGATCGGGACGTGGACGCGGGGCCATCCGGCGGCCGACACCGCGGTGAGACCTTCGGGGTCGACGCGCACGTGGTAGCGGAGCGTCACGGCGAACAGGACCGCGAGCACGATGACGACGCCGAGCGAGATCCACGACGCCGCGGGGTCCGCCAGGAGCACGACGGGCACCGCCGCGGCGACCCCGATGACGGTGACGACCGAGAGCACGACGACTCCCGCGCGGGCCAGCGAGACGCCCTGCAGCCAGACCACCCGCTCCCCCGGTCGGACGTCCACCTCGGCGGAGGTGCCGCCCGGGGTGGGGCGCCACGGTGCGTGGGGTTGGATCGCCCACCCCACGGCGCCGGCGGCGAGCGCGGCGATCATGACGCCGGGCAGCAGGAGCGGGGGCAGCACCGCGGCGGCATCCGCTCGTCCCGTCTGGATGCCGAGGGTCGCCGCCCCCAGCCCCGCCACGAGCACCGCGATGAAGACCGCCACGGCGCCGAGCAGCCGGTACGAGGAACCGTGATCGCCCCGACGGAGACCACCGACGCCCAGGGCGAAGACCGCCACAGGGATCGCGCCTCCGATGAGAGCGGTGACGAGGGGCATCAGCCAGGACGGCGAGAAGCCGTTGGCCCGCCCGGTCCACCCCCAGTGGGTGGCGATGGTCGGCGGGACCTGCGGCAGCAGGACGAGTTGCACGGCGATCGAGGCGACGACGACGACGACCGGGATCACGAGAGCGACGAGGGTGAACCGGCGGCGGACGACGGTCGGGCGGTCAGTGGTCACGAGCAGCCTCCTTGACGAGGGCGGACAGGGTGTCGGGCGAAACGCCGAGGGATCGTGCGCGGTCGACCAGAGCGGTGATCTCCGCCCCGAGGCCGGCGAGGGCCGCACCGGCAGGGGTCACGACGGCGCCCCTGCCGCGGCGGAGGTCGACGAGCCCTTCGTCGCGGAGATCCTGGTAGGCGTGAAGCACGGTGTGGAGGTTCACCCGGAGCGCGTCGGCCACTTCGCGTGCGGCCGGGAGCCGCTCGCCGTCACTCAACCGGCCGGCGGTGATGTCGGCGCGGAGGGCATCGGCGATCTGCGCGAACAGCGGCACCGAGCTCTGGGGGTCGACACGGATCAACATGCACTAATTATAGCGCAACTATAACTATCAAGATGTTCTCCTCGGTTCGGTACGCTCACGCCGTGTCCTCCCCCGCCCTCGCTCGTCGTCTCGGGCTCGCCGACGCCGTGGTCATCGGTCTCGGCGCGATGATCGGCGCCGGGGTCTTCGCCGCGTTCGTCCCTGCGGCGCAGGCGGCCGGGACGGGACTCCTCGTCGGGCTCGGGATCGCCGCACTCGTCGCCTTCGGCAACGCCACCTCGACGGCGCAGCTCGCGGCGGTGCATCCGACATCCGGCGGCGTCTACGCCTACGGGCGCGCGGAACTCGGACCCTGGTGGGGCTTCATCGCCGGGTGGGGCTTCGTGATCGGGAAGACCGCCAGCTGCGCGGCGATGGCCCTGACGTTCGCCGCCTATGTCGCTCCCGCCGGGTGGGAACGCCCCGTCGCCGCGGGGGCGGCCCTCGCCCTCGGCGCGGTGAACCTCTTCGGCATCACCCGCACCGCTCAGGTGGCACGCATCCTCGTGACCATCGTCCTGCTGGTGCTCGGCGTCGTCGCCGTCGCCGGGCTCGCCTCGCCGCCTGCGCAGACGGCGGCGACGGCGTCGGGGTCGTTCGGCCAGGGGTGGTTCGTCTCGGGGCCGCTCGGCATCCTCCAGGCGGCCGGGCTCCTGTTCTTCGCCTTCGCGGGGTACGCCCGCATCGCGACCCTCGGCGAGGAGGTCCGCGACCCCGCGAGGACGATCCCGCGGGCGATCGTCCTCGCCTTCTCCGGCGCGCTGGTCGTGTACGCCGTGATCGGCGTCGCCGCCCTGCGCGTCCTCGGTCCGGACGGCCTCGCCGCCGCGACCGCACCCCTCGTCGACGTCGTCCGCGCCGCAGGATGGGATGCCGCCGCCCCGATCGTCCGCGTCGGTGCGGCCGCGGCATCCCTCGGCGCCCTGCTCGCCCTCATCGCCGGGATCGGACGGACCTCGTTCGCGATGGCCCGGGAGGGCGACCTACCGCGGTTGCTCGCGGCGGTCGACCCGCGGTGGCACGTGCCGCGGAACGCCGAGATCGCCGTCGTCGCGGTGGTCGTGGTCATCGTCATGCTGGGCGACGTCCGCGGGGCGATCGGTTTCTCGTCGTTCGGCGTCCTGACGTATTACCTCGTCGCGAACATCGCGGCCTTCCGCCAGCGGGGCGGAGCGCGGCACTACCCGCGCATCCTGCAGGTCCTGGGCGGCGCCGGATGCGTCGCGCTCGTGGTCACCCTGCCATGGCCGTCTGTCCCCGTCGGGATCGCCGTGCTGGTGGTGGGACTGGGATATCGGATGCTGCGTCTTCGACGCCGGGCTGCCTGAGGGCGTCCCTCACGACCGGGACGAGCGCCTCCGCCGTCCGGCGATATCCGAGGGCGCTCGGGTGGAAGCGATCCAGGCTGAACATGCCGTCGGGGTCGATGCGGAAGAAGGGTCCGACGGCCCGTCGCAGGGACACGACCCCCGCCCCCTCCGCGCGGGCACGGTCTGCCTGCGCCGCAGCGAGCTGCTGCGACGCGCGCGACCCGATCGTCCGCAGCGGCTGCGGCACGGCACGGAGCGCGCCGAGGTCGGGGCAGGTTCCCACGACCACCGCCGCGCCCGTCCTCCGGATGCGGCGGACGGCATCGGCGAGGTGTCCGGTCGCCACCGGCACCGGCACGCGGTGCGTGACGTCGTTGCCGCCCACGACGATCACGGCGACGTCGGCGCGGTAGTCCTTGGGGAGCGAGGCGAGCTGCCCGGCGAGGTCGGCCGATTCGGCGCCGACCACGGCGGCCGTCCGCAGTCGGACGGGACGGTCGAGCTCGCCGGCGAGGCCCTTCGCGAGTCGGCCGCCGAGCGTCTCCTTGCGGTGCTGGGCCCCGAGCCCGGCAGCGATGGAGTCGCCGAGGAGCAGGAGGTCGACCGGCTCACCGCCCAGGCCCGGCCGCCACACGCGGTCGGCCTCGGGCGGAGCGTCGCCGAGCGGCTTGCCGATGCGCCGCCGGGCGATCGCGGCTTGCCGCGCCAAGCCGGCACGGGCGCCCAGCAGCAGTGCGCCGGCGACCCCTCCGGCGGAGGCGATCAGGGTGAGTCGGGCCGGAACCCGCGTCGATCGTGGCACCCGCTGAGCACACACCCCGACGGTGAACGTCGCACGACGTCCCGGTGACGAGTCGGGGACGTCAGGCGCTTCCCGGCGAGCGCAGCGTGTCGATGGCGCCGGCGATCCGCTTCTCGCGGGTCTCCGCCTTCTTCGCCTCGACGACGGAGCGCACCATCTCCTTCCGGCGCGACGGCGCCAGGGCGTCGAAGGCGGCGCGGACCTGCGGCTCGGCATCCAGAGCGCGTTCCAGGTCTTCCGGGACCTCGACGGCACGATCCTCGCCGTCGAGGTCGATCTGCGCATCGACCTCGTCGCCGATCTCGACGCCGAGCTCGGCGCGCGCGGCCTTCGACATGCCGATGAGGTTTCGCCCGCCCATGACGCTCAGCCGCAGGCGTGCGCTTCGCGCGCCGATCGTGACGACGACCGCGGCGCGCTTGCCGCCGCCGAGGTCCTCGACCTGCTCATCGGTCAGTTCGATCGCGGTGGCGGGCCCGTTCTTCGGCAGCACCGTGCGGACGTGGAGGGTCATGGCCGCACGCTAGCAGCGCGGACCCGCCGTGTCACCCGAGGGGACGCGTCTCGAGAGCCGACGATTCGGCGCCGGCCGATACGGTCGCGAACGATGTGTAGCCGTCGGCCGCGGAGCGCTCCAGCAGACCCTTGAGGTTCTTCGTGCGCTGCTCGAGGCGCACGCGGGCACCCTGTGAGACGAAGAAGGCCTTGTGGGTCGCCAGTTCCGCGAGCGGGACGTCGCGGTCGGCGATGAGGACGACGGCAGCGGATGCCGCATCCTCGGCCGCTCCCACGAGATCGACGATCCGCTCGAAGCCGATCGAGAACCCGACGGCGGGGACGTCCTGCCCGAGGAAGCGTCCGATCATGCCGTCGTAGCGACCACCGCCGCCGAGCGAGTACGAGACCGACGGGTGCGCGAGCTCGTAGATCGTGCCGGTGTAGTAGCCCATGCCGCGCACGAGGAACGGGTCGAAGCGCAACGGCACGTCCGTCTCGCCGCGGGCGGCGGCGACGGCCTCGCCGATGCCGACCAGGTGCGCGACCACGTCATCGGGGACCCCGGCGGGCAGCGCCTTGCGGATCTGCGCCTCGCCGAACGGGAGGTACTCGCGAGTCTGCGGGCGGGTCAGGAACGCCTCCAGCGCGGCGACGGCGGGCTCGTCCGCGCCCCGGCCGCGGAGCTCGGCGACGACGCCCTCGGCACCGACTTTGTCGAGCTTGTCGATCGTGATGAGGACACCCGCGCGGTCGGCGTCGGCGAAACCGAAGACCGCCAGCATCGCGTCGAGCGCTCGGCGGTCGTTGATCCGGATCGTGCCGCCCTCGAGGCCGAGCGCATCGAGGACGTCGAGGCTCGCGGTGAGGAGCTCCACCTCGGCGCGCGGCGTCGCGTCGCCGATGATGTCGATGTCGCACTGCACGAACTGGCGGTAGCGACCCTTCTGGGGGCGCTCCGCACGCCAGACGGGCGCGATCTGGATCGCGCGGAACACCGACGGGAGCTGAGCCCGGTTGGTCGCGTAGAACCGCGCGAGCGGCACGGTCAGGTCGTAGCGCAGACCGAGGTCGGACAGGGCCGCCGGGTCGCCCGCGGCATCCCGGATCGCGTCGGCGTCGAGACCGCGGCGGAGGACGTTGAACGCGAGCTTCTCGTTGTCGCCGCCGATCCCCGCGTGCAGACGCTCGTAGTCCTCGACGACGGGCGTCTCGATCTCGTCGAACCCGTGGGCGCGGTAGCGGTCACGGATGACGGCCAGGACGCGCTCGCGGCGGGCCTTGTCGGCGGGGAGGAAGTCGCGCATACCGCGCGGCGGGTTCACGGAGGGCACGGCCCCATTCTTCCAGACCGCGACGAGACGTCAGGAGGACTCGGCCGCGCGCACCTCGTCGGAGAGGGCGCGCAGGCGCTGCCGCAGGGCGCGCTCGGCATCCCATCCCTCCGAACGGGCGAAAGCCACGAGGGCGAGGAGCGCGTCACCGAGCTCGGCTTCGCTCGCGAGCGCCGCCGGGGCCGGGGCGGGGACGACGTCCACCTGCGCCGCCTTCCCCAGCATCTTCTGGGCGAGCGCGAGCGACGGCATGTGCGTCGACACCCCGTCGAGCACGCTCGTGCGCGTCTTCTTCTCGGCGGCCTTCGCGGCGTTCCAGTGGACGAGGACCTCCTCGGGCGTGGTGGCGATCGCGTCGCCGAACACGTGCGGATGCCGGCGGATCATCTTCTCGGCGAGCGCGTCCGCGACGTCGTCGATGTCGAAGGGGTCACTCTCATCCCGGGACGCGATCTCGGCGTGGAAGAGCACCTGCCAGAGAAGGTCGCCGAGCTCCTCCTTCAGGTCGCCACGCGTCCCCGTCTCGACGGCATCGACGAGCTCGGCGGCTTCCTCCTGCAGGTACGGGACGAGGTCGTCGTGGCCGATCCGCTGCGTCCAGACGCATCGGTCGCGGACGGCGTGCATCGTCTCGGCGGCCCGGCGCAGAGCGTCGCTCGAGGCGGGAAGGGGGTGCGACATGACCGCAACGATACGAGGGATGCCGGGCCGCGGCATCCGTGCACCGCCCGACGTACCCTGGTCCGATGACTTCTCCCGTCTCCACGGTGCCTGCGGCCGGCGGGACCCGCGTCTCGATGTTCACGCTCTCCACGTTCGTCGTGGGATCGATGATCGGCGCCGGGGTCTTCTCGCTCCCCTCGACCTTCGCCGAGTCGACCGGTGTCGCCGGCGCGCTCATCTCTTGGGCGATCGCGGGAAGCGGGATGCTGATGCTCGCCCTCGTCTTCCACCGGTTGGCGCTCCGCCGTCCCGACCTCGACGCCGGGATCTTCAGCTACGCGAAGGCCGGTTTCGGCAACTACCTCGGCTTCTTCGCGGCGTTCGGTTACTGGGCGAGTGCATGCGTCGGCAACGTCTTCTACTGGGTGTTCATCACCTCCACCCTCGGCGGCGTCTTCCCCGCCCTCGGCGAGGGCAACACGGTCCTCGCCGTGGCGGTCTCCTCGGTCGGCATCTGGTTGTTCTTCCTGCTCATCCGCCGCGGTGTACGGCAGGCGGCCTCGCTCAACCGCATCGTGACGGTCGCGAAGGTCCTGCCGATCGTCGTCTTCGTCGTGCTCTGCCTGACGGTGTTCGACCCCGCCGTCTTCGCGGCGAACTGGGGCGGCGGCGACATGACCGGTCTCGGCGAGCAGATCCGCGCGACGATGCTCGTCACGGTGTTCGTGTTCATCGGCATCGAGGGCGCGAGCGTCAACTCCCGCCACGCCCGCCGTCGCAGCGACGTCGGGCGGGCGACCGTCCTCGGGTTCCTGAGCGTCCTCGCCGTCTTCGCCTCCGTGACGATCGTGTCGTACGGCATCCTGCCCCGCAGCGATCTCGCCGGGCTGCGGCAACCTTCGATGGGTGGCGTGCTCGAGCAGGCGGTCGGCGGCTGGGGCGCGGTCTTCGTCGCCGTGGCGCTCATCGTCGCCGTGCTCGGCGCCTACCTCGCATGGACGCTGATGGCCGCCGAGGTCCTCCTGTCGGCGGCGCAGGCCGGCGACCTGCCGGCCTTCCTGCGCCGCACGAACCGGAACGACACGCCCATCGGCGCGCTGACCCTCTCGACCGTGCTCGCGCAGGTGATGCTCGTCGTCGTCCTGTTCGCGCAGAACGCGTTCGACGCCGCTCTCGAACTGACGAGCGCGCTCGTCCTCATCCCGTTCTTCCTCTCGGCGGCCTACGGGCTGAAGCTCGCGATCCAGGACGGTGCGTCCCGCCGTGCGGGCGAACTCATCGTCTCCGCCGCCGCGACGCTCTACACGGCCTACCTGCTCTGGGCGGCCGGGCTCACCTACCTGCTGCTGTGCCTCGTCATCATCGTGCCGGGCACCGTCCTGTACGTGATCGGGCGTCGCGAGCAGAAGGCCCGCGTCTTCACCCCCGTCGAGCTCGGGCTGTTCCTCCTCGCCGCGGCCGGAGCGGTGATCGCCGTCATCCTCATCGCCACCGGGGCGATCTCGATCTGATCCGACCGCGGGTCGGCGTCGTGCGCCGTCATGGTGTCAGGAAGCCCCGAGAACCCCCGCTAGCGTGAGACGGTGCACGAACTCACGAACACCGAAGCGATCGACCTCGTCGGACGGTACGAGGCCGAGCAGAAGATCCCCGAACAGATGCGCGCCGACGTGCGCGTCCTCGGCTCGCTCCTGGGCCGCGTGCTCCGCGAAAGCGGTTCGCCGGGCCTGTTCGAGGATGTCGAACGCCTGCGCATCGCCACGATCCAGGCCTACACGGACGACACCCCCGAGGCGTTCGCGCGGGCGGCCGCCATCGCCGACTCGTACACGCTCGAGCGGGCGGAGGAGGTCGCGCGGGCCTTCACCTGCTACTTCCACCTCGTGAACCTCGCCGAGGAGCACCAGCGCGTCCGCATCCTCCGCGAGCGCGGCGGCCGCGTCGAGGAGAAGGACGCGAGCGACTCGATCACCGCCGCCTACCGGAGCCTCGCCGCGGAGATCGGCGAGGACGCAGCCCGTGAGCGACTCCAGGGTCTCCGGTTCCACCCCGTCTTCACGGCGCACCCGACCGAGGCACGACGCCGCGCGGTGTCCTCCAGCATCCGACGCCTCGCCGAGCTCCTCGCCGACCGCGACGCCACCGACGCCGACAGCGCCGACCGTCGCCGCGCGGAGCGACGCATGCTCGAAGAGGTCGACACCCTGTGGCGGACCGCGCCGCTGCGCGCCGAGAAGCCGTCGCCGACCGATGAGGTCCGCTCGGTCATGGGCGTCTTCGACGAGACCCTCTACACCGCCATCCCGCACGTGTACCGCCGCGTCGACGACGCGCTGCAGGGCGAGGATGCCGGGG
>ENA-UOWK01000505-UOWK01000505.1-bioreactor-metagenome-genome-assembly--contig:-NODE-505-length-20298-cov-9.156647_pt1 | contig 20298 bp, 19 predicted proteins | sample MGYA00238157_ERZ761612 | MGnify/ENA primary metagenome ERZ761612 (study PRJEB28901, sample SAMN06268035) | bioreactor metagenome | isolation source: Joint BioEnergy Institute, California, USA | place... | reverse complement strand
ATGACGTTGTGGCCGACTTCCATGTTCTCGAGGATCTTGGCCAGCGCCAGGAACAGCACGCCGGCGATGCACGCCGGCCACAGCAGCCACGGCACGAAGGCGCCGCCGATCGCGCCGACGAACAGCAGACCGCGGCCGAGCACGGCGCAGTAGCGCACCCAGCGCACGACGCGGCGGATGTAGTCGGCGTCGACCTTGCCGACCTGGGCCATCGTGCGCGTGTGCAGCGCGTCGAGCTCGGCGCCGAAGGCGTCGAGTTCCTGCGGGGAGAGGCGGCGTGTGGCGGAGATCTTGGACATGGCGTTCCCGGGAATCACAGATCGAGCACGAGATCGGACACCGCGCTGCTGATGCACAGCTTCAGTGCCGACGTGGCTTCGGGTTGGGCGGTGCCGGTGCGCAGGTCGCGCGTGGCACCGGCGGATTTGCCGCAGGCGCAGGTGTTGCAGATGCCCATGCGGCAGCCGGATTTCGGCTTCAGCCCTTCGGCTTCCAGTGCTTCGAGCAGCGGCACGCCGCGCGCCAGCTGCAGCGCACGGCCGCTGCGTGCCAGACGCACCTCGACCATGCCGCTGTCGTCGGTCTGCGGACGCGGCGGCGGGGTGAAGGCCTCGCTGCGCAGCAACGGGACGCGGCCTTCGAGCAATCCGGTGGCGGTGGCGACGAAGCCACCCGGTCCGCAGGCGTAGGTCTGGCGCAGGTCGAGGTCGGGCACCAGCGTGTCGAGCAGCGCGCGGTCGACGCGGCCACCGGCTTCATCGGCGGTGATCGCGGCCTCGCGGGTCAGCACGAAGCGCACGTCGAACGACGGATGCTGCGCGGCGAGCATGCGCAATTCGTCGACGAAGCACAGCTCGGCGCGGGTGCGCGCCCAGTAGATCAGGGTCACCGGCGCCGGCATGCCCTGCCCGGCCAACTGGCGCACCAGCGCCATCAGCGGCGTCACGCCACTGCCGGCCGCGAGGAACAGCCAGGCACCATCGACGGTCTTCGGCAACACCAGATCGCCGAACGCGGGACCGATGTCGAACACGTCGCCGCGGCGCGCGGCGGCCAGCAGATGCCGGCTCATGCGGCCGTCTTCGACGCCCTTGACGGTCACGGTGATGCGGCCGTCGGCCGCGACCGGTGCATCGAGGCTGTAGCTGCGCGTGATGCGCACGCCGTCGATGTCGGCGGTCAGGTTGACGTGCTGGCCCGGTGCCGCGCCGCGCCAGTGGCGGTTGGGCTTGAGCGTCAGCGTGACCGCATTGTCCGCGGCGGGCGCACGCGCAACCACGCGGGCGAGCGGACGCTCCCAGCTCCAGGTCGGATGCAGGCGCTGCGCCCAGAAATCGAACACCGGCGGCGCGACGAAGGGGCTGGCGAGCCGGCGCAGGCGACTGCGGCGCGCGGGCTTGATGGGCTTGACGGTCGACATGATGGCAAAGGTACACCCATCCGCACAGCCGTGTATACACTTGTACATTAATGGGGGCTGGTATGCTGGCCATCCCAGTCCTCGGCGCCCGCCCGTGACCGTCCGCACTCTCGCATCTGCCAGCGGCGTCACCGGCCTCATCGCCGGAGACAGCCAGGCCGGCCGCAAACCGACCATCGTTCGCGAGGACCTGATCGCGGCCGCCCTGCGGCTCACGGGCGCGCACCGCAGCGTGTCGACGCTGAGCCTGCGCGAGGTCGCCCGCGAGGCCGGCATTGCGCCGAACAGCTTCTACCGCCAGTTCCACGACATGGACGAACTGGCCGTCGCGCTGATCGATCTGGCCGGCGAGTCGCTGCGCCGCATCGTCGGCGATGCCCGCCGCCGCGCCGTCGCAGGCCGCAGCATCGTCCGCGGCTCGCTGGAAGCATTCATGGAGCGCCTGCGTGCGGACGACAAGCTGCTGCACGTGCTGCTGCGCGAAGGCACGGTGGGTTCGGACGCGTTCAAGCGCGCGGTCGACCGGCAACTGCGGTTCTTCGAGGACGAACTGCGCGCGGATCTGGTCCGCATCGCCGCCGCGCAGGGCATCGTCTTCCACGAGCCGGGCCTGGTGGCCCGCGCGATCACGCGCCTGGTGTTCGCCGCCGGCGGTACCGCGCTCGATTCACCGCCCGAGGACGACGAGCGCCTGGTCGACGAGCTGTCGCACATGATCCGCATGCTGTTGCGCGGTGCGCATGCGATGGGACAGGCGAAGCGGGCTCGGTAGGGACGCCTGTCTCGTCATCCCAGCGAAAGCCGGGATCCATTTTGATCTTTGCAGTGCACCTGCTGGCCAAGCAGTCGTCGCCGCGGCGTAGGCCGGGGCCCAGGGACTTGCTCGTGGATGCTGGTCACCGACGAATCGCTTCAGGGCGAAGTCGAAAGGGATGACCAGCCATTCGCCTGTTGAGAAGCGCTTCCAGCGTTCGCTGGGATGACGGGTCTATCGGACGGAGCGCTGAAGGCACTGGGCCCCGGCCTGCGCCGGGGCGACGGCGTTCAAGCCATCTCGGGGCGGTATGCTTGCCTCACCGGATCTCGAACCGGTCCGCATCCAGCATCGCCGGAAAGTGTGCGCGATGCGCCTGCAGCTGTTCGGCCGACAGCGTCGTCGTCGACACCACTTCTTCGTCCGTCGATTCGCTCAGGGGCTGGCCCAGGAAATCCAGCACCGCGCTGTCACCCGCGTACGACAGACCATTGCCGTCCGTGCCGACGCGGTTCACGCCGACCACGTAGGCGAGGTTCTCGATCGCCCGCGCACGCAGCAGGGTCTTCCACGCGTAGGCGCGCGCCGCCGGCCAGTTGGCGACGAAGATCTGCAGGTCGAAGTCCAGTCCGTCCGGGCGCTCGACGTCGAACCGGTTGCGGCAGAACACCGGGAAGCGCAGGTCGTAGCAGACCTGCGGATTGATCCGCCAGCCCTTCCATTCGACGGTCAGGCGATCGCGGCCGGCGGCGTAGCGCTTGTGCTCGTTGGCGTACCGGAACAGGTGGCGTTTGTCGTAGTACCGCAGTTCCCCGTCGGGCGTGGCCCAGAGCATGCGGTTGTAGACCCCGTCGCCGTCGCGCAGCTGCACGCTGCCGGTCACCACGGCGCCGAGCGCCGCCGCCTGCGTGCGGATCCATTCGACCGTGGGCCCGTCCATGTCTTCCGCGCGGTCGATCGCATCGTTGCTGAACCCGCTGGTGAAGGTTTCGGGCAGGACGACGACATCGCTCAGGCCACGCAGCGGCGCGATCAGATCGCCGAAGTAGGCGCGGTTGGCCGCCGGGTCGTGCCACACGGTGGCGCCCTGGACGGTGGAGACACGAAGGTTGTGCATGGGCGATCCGCCAGCGCGATGTTCGATCGGGGCGTCGATTCTCGGACCTGCGGCGGCACGGCTCAAGCGCGTCGCATGCTGCCTGCACATGCCGTGTACCCGGGCGCCCCTACCGTGCCGGCAGCCAGCCCGCCACGGAGCCCGCCATGCCCGAGACCATCTACGACGCCCTGCGCGAAAGCCACGAGCGCCAGCGTTCGCTGTGCCGCAAGCTGCTGCGTTCGCCGCCGCACAGCGAACGTCGCATCGAACTGTTCACCGAGCTGCGCATCGAGCTCGCCGCGCACGCGGCTGCCGAGGAACGCTTCCTCTATGCGCCGATCCTGATGCACGACGCCGGCCTCGACGCCTCGCGCCACGCCTTGCACGAACATCACCAGATGGACGAGCTGGTCGAGGACCTGCAGGTCCGCGACCACACCGGCGCGGCGTGGATGGCCAAGGCGAGGCAGCTGTCGGAGAAGGTGCATCACCACCTGCGCGAGGAAGAGCGCAAGTTCTTCCAGGTGTCGGGCAAGCTGCTGACCGACACCCAGAAGACCCGCGCGGCGCAGCGTTACCGCCGCGACCACGCCCGCATGGAGAAGAAACTCCGCGCGGAGTAGAGCGCGGTCACGGCGCCGGCGCCTTCGCCTTCTGCTCGGCGATGAAGCGCCGCACTTCCTCCTCCAGCACCGGCAGGGGCACCGATCCGAGATTGAGGATGGTGTCGTGGAACGGGCGCTGGTCGAAGCGGTCGCCGAGTTCGCGCTCGGCCTCGGCGCGCAGGTCGAGGAGGGTCCGGTAGCCGATGTAGTACGACAGCGCCTGGCCGGGCCAGGAGATGTAGCGGTCGACCTCGGTCACGACATCGTGCTTGGCCAGCGCGGTATGGCCGGCGAGATAGTCGATCGCCTGGTCGCGGGTCCAGCCGTATTCGTGCAGGCCGGTGTCGATGACCAGACGCGCGGCGCGCCACATCTCGAAGGTCAGACGACCGAACTCCTCGTAGGGCGTCTCGTAGATGCCCATGCGCGTGCCCAGCCACTCGGTGTACAGACCCCAGCCTTCGCCGTAGCCGGAGAAGTAGGTCTGCTGGCGGAACTCCGGACGCGCCGGCGCCTCCAGCGCCAACGCGGCCTGGAAGCTGTGGCCGGGCGCGCACTCGTGCAGCACCAGCGCCGGCAGGTTGTACAGCGGACGCGACGGCAGGTCGTAGGTGTTGAAGAAGCACGCGTCCAGGCCGCCGCGGCCCGAGGTGTAGATCGGCGCGATGTCGTCGGCGACCGGCAGGATCGTGAAGCGGTAGCGCGGCAGCGTGCCGACGACGTACTGCAGCTGGCCGTCGATCTTCTTGGCGATCAGCGACGCCTCGCCCAGCAGCTCGCGCGGTGTCTTGGCGTAGAACTTCGGATCGGTGCGCAGGTAGTCGATGAAGGCCGGCAGGTCGCCCTCGAAACCGGCCTTGCGCTTGACCTGTTCCATCTCGGCGGTGATGCGCGCCACTTCGCGCAGGCCGAAGTCGTGGATCTCGCGCGCGCTCATGTCGCGGGTCACGTACTCCAGGATCTGCGTCCTGTAGAACGCGCGGCCGTCCGGCAGGTCGCTGGCTGCGATCGTCGTGCGCGTGCGCGGCAGGTACTCGCCGCGGATGAAGGTCAGCAGCCTGGCGTACGCGGGGATCGTCTGCGCCTGCACGACGCGTCGGCCTTCCTCGCGCAGCCGGGTACGCACGTTCTCGGGAATCGAGGCGGGAATGCGGTCGAAGGTCGCCAGCAGCGGGTTCGCATCGCCGGTCTGCACGTAGGGTTCGAGCGTCTTGTCGCGGCCTTCGAGCGTCGCGCGCGGCACGCTCCAGCCGCGCGCCAGGCCGGCTTCCATGTTCGCGATCTGTTCGTCGAAGTAGCGCGGCACATCGCCCAGGCGGCTGATGAAGCGCCGCCAGTCGGCCTCGGTCTGGTACGGCTGACGCGGATTGATGCCGCCCCAGAAGAAACTGTCGCTGTTGAACGGCGCCTCGTAGGTGCGCCAGCGGGCGCCTGCCTCGTCGGCTTCCAGCGAGGTCCGGAATACCGCCGCATTGATGCGCTCCTCGCGGCCCAGCTGGTCCAGCGGAATCGCATCCAGCGCAGCCAGGGTCTGCTTCCAGTAGTCCGCGCGGCGGGCCCAGGCGTCGGCCGTCACCGAGGGCATGCGTCCGCTGCTCTGCCAGCGACCGTCGACCTTCTCGCGCACGAACTCGGCCTGCCGCCACTCCCACTCGCGTGTGTACAGATCGCGCAAGGCGGTTTCGGCGGCATTCGCCGGCGCGGCAAGCGCGGGTGGCGGCGTGTCCTGCGCGAGCACGGGCGACGCGATGCCGAGGGCGAGCGACAGGGACAGCACGAGGCGGGACAGCGTCGGACGGCGACGCGCGGCAAGGGACATCAGGGACTCCTCGAAAGCATGGGCGTGCACGCCGGAGCAGTGCGACGAAGGCCCAAGCATGCCGGGAACACGTGGTGCGTGCATCGCGTCCGGTCGGACGCGGCTCCGGAAGGGAGCATGGATTGCCGGTGCGCGTCCGGGTTTCGCGTACGGATGCATCGGTTCTCTCGCCCGCCGCACCGCCGATGCCTCGCATCCCGCCGGTCCACGCAAACCTCACGCCCGACCCGCCACGCTCGCCACACTTCCGATGGATCGCCCATGGCCTGCTGTCTGCCAGCCGCACGCGCGCACTTCCCTCGCCGGCTCGTCCGATGAGCGTCGACTGCCCGGCGCGCCCCGAGCCGCAGGCATCCACGCATGCCGCGGTGCGGCGCTTCTGCGAAGCCAACCCCGGTGCCGTGCTGCGATCGGCGCTCGGGACACTCGCCACGGGCGGCAACCCTGTGCTCGCGCTCGTCGTCGAAACCGGAGGCTCGACCTATGCATCGGCCGGTGCGCTGGCGTTGTTCGGCGACGGGCCGCATGCGGGCTGGATCAGCGGCGGCTGCCTGGAACCGGAGATCGCGCGTGTCGCCGCGGAGGCGGCCGCGTCCGGCCGTCTCGAATGGCTGGACATCGATACCACCGACGACGCGGCGCTGTTCGCGGGCTCCGCGGTCGGCTGCCGGGGCCGCCAGCTGCTGGCACTGCTGCCGCTGGCTGCGCTGCCGGACATCGCCGATGCCCTGCGCGCATGGCTCGACGGCGGGCATGCCCTGGACGTGACGCTCGATGCGCGCGGACATGTCGCATGTCGCATCGGTGGCCGTGCCCGGTCGTGGGACCTGCCGGTCGGCGAGACGCCGGACACCGGTACCTCGCAGTGGACGCTGTGCCTGCATCGCGCGCCCGAAGCGCTGGTTCTCGGCGCGGGCCCGGAGACGCCGGCGTTGATTCCGCTGCTGGAGTCGCTCGGCTGGCGCATCACGGTGTCCGAACGGCGCGCACGCTGGCGCGAGGCGGCCGCCGCGCAGTGCGGCCTGATCGATGCACCACCCGAAGACGCGGTGGCCGCACACCCGCACGCCGACGTGGCCCTCGTCATGCACCACAGCTTTGAAGCCGATCGCGAGGCGCTGCTGGCACTCGCGGCTTCGCGCATCCCCTTCATCGGCCTGCTGGGACCCGAACGTCGTCGGCAGGACCTGTTCAAGCTGCTGCCCACGCACGCGTGCGACGCGCTGGCCGGCCGCCTGCACGCGCCGGTGGGCGTACCGCATTGCGGACGCGGACCGGAGGCGATCGCGCTGAGCATCACCACGCAGCTGCAACAGTGGCGCGGCGCGCAGCGCACATGATCGCGACGGACCCGTATTCATTGACCGTGCGGCAACACTCGCCCGCGCAAGCTGTTCCGGTGCACGCCTGACGGCGCGCCGGCCTTCCGCCAGCCATCGAGCCAGCCAAGAGGAATGTCCATGTCGCCCCTCACCCGCAGGGAACTGCTCAAAGCCGGCGCCGCCTCGGCCGGCGCGGTCGCGATGCCCGCCGTCGCGCAGGTCGCGAATTCCGCCACGACGCCCAACGCGCCGCGCCCACCGGTCATGCAGACCGTGTCGCTGGAGGTCAACGGTCGCAACGTCGAGCGCGAGGTCGACACGCGCACCACGCTGCTGGACCTGCTGCGCGAACACCTGCAGCTCACGGGCACCAAGAAGGGCTGCGACCACGGCCAGTGCGGCGCCTGCACGACCATCGTCGACGGGCGCCGCATCAACAGCTGCCTCTCGCTGGCGGTGATGCACGAAGGCGCCAGGGTCACCACGATCGAAGGTCTGGGCACACCAGGTGACCTGCATCCGATGCAGGCCGCCTTCGTGAAGCACGACGGCTACCAGTGCGGCTACTGCACGCCGGGCCAGATCTGTTCGGCGGTCGCGGTACTCGACGAAATCCGCGACGGCATTCCGAGCCACGTCACCGCCGATCTCCGCGGCAAGCCCGCGCTCGATGCCAGCGAAATCCGCGAACGCATGAGCGGCAACCTCTGCCGCTGTGGCGCCTACGCCAACATTCTCGACGCCATCGAGGATGTCGCCGGCGTGCGCAAGGGAGCGACCGCATGAAGGCCTTCGCCTACACCCGCGCCGAGACGCCGGCCGCCGCGGCGGCGGCCGCTGCACGCGAGCCCGGCACGAAGTTCATCGCCGGCGGCACCAACCTGCTCGACCTGATGAAGCTGGAGATCGAGACACCGGCGCAACTGGTCGACGTCAACGGCCTGAAGCTCGACACCATCGAGGCGACCGACGCGGGCGGACTGCGCATCGGCGCGCTGGTGCGCAACACCGATCTGGCCGCCGATCGCCGGGTGCGCAAGGACTGGCCGCTGTTGTCACGGGCCCTGCTCGCGGGTGCATCGGGCCAGCTGCGCAACCGCGCGACGACCGCCGGCAACCTGCTGCAGCGCACGCGCTGCCCCTACTTCTACGACACCGACCAGGCCTGCAACAAACGCCTGCCCGGCAGCGGCTGCGGCGCGATCGACGGTTACAGCCGGCAGCTGGCGGTGATCGGTCACAGCCCCAGCTGCATCGCTACCCATCCCAGCGACATGGCCGTGGCGATGCGCGCGCTGGATGCGGTGATCGAGACGGTCAAGCCGGACGGCAGCGAGCGCCGCATCGCGCTCGACGACTTCTATCTCGCGCCCGGCAACACGCCGCAGCGCGAGACCGTGCTCGAGCCCGGTGAACTGATCACCGCGGTGGTGTTGCCGCCGCCGGTGGGCGGCCGGCAGGTCTACCGCAAGGTCCGCGACCGCGCCTCGTACGCGTTCGCGCTGGTGTCGGTGGCGGCGATCGTGCAGCGCGACGGCAGTGGCTCGGTGACGGTCGGCGGCGTCGCCCACAAGCCCTGGCGCAAGGCCGAAGCCGATGCCGAGCTGCCACGCGGCGCGAAGGCGGTCGCCGCGCGCCTGTTCGAGGGCGCCGCACCGACCGAAGACAACCGGTTCAAGCTCGCCCTCGCCGAACGCACCATCGCCGCGGCGCTCGCCGAAGCACAGGAGGCCGCGTCATGAAGTTCGACACGCCCGCAGGACAGAACCCCGTCGACCGCATGCGCGTGGTCGGCCAGCCGCTGGACCGCATCGACGGTCCGCACAAGGTCACTGGCACCGCGACCTACGCCTACGAATGGCACGACGCCACCGCACGTGCCGCCTACGGTCACGTCGTCGGCGCGGGCATCGGCAAGGGTCGCATCGCATCCATCGACACCGGCGCCGCCGAGCGCGCGCCCGGCGTGCTGGCCGTGGTCACCGCGCAGAACGCCGGCAAGCTGGGCAAGGGCCGCATGAACACCGCGACGCTGCTGGGCGGACCCGAAGTGCAGCACTACCACCAGGCCATCGCCCTGGTGGTGGCCGAGACCTTCGAGCAGGCACGTGCCGCCGCGGGCCTGGTCCGCGTGGCCTACACGCGCAGCCGCGGCCGCTTTTCGCTCGAGCGCGAGCAGGCCAATGCGGTCAAGCCCGAGGGCAAGGACAACGACGACACCGCGGTCGGCGACTTCGACGCGGCGTTCGCCGCCGCGCCGGTCACGCTCGATGCGCGCTACACCACCCCCGACCAGTCGCACGCGATGATGGAACCGATGGCCTCGCTGGCCGAATGGGACGGCGACCAGGTCACCATCTGGACCTCGAACCAGATGATCGCCTGGGGCAAGGGCGACGTCGCGCGCACGCTCGGCATCGCGCCGGAGAAGGTGCGTCTGGTGTCGCCGTACATCGGCGGCGGCTTCGGCGGCAAACTCTTCGTGCGCGCGGATGCAGTGCTGGCAGCGCTGGGTGCCAAGGCGGCCGGGCGCCCGGTCAAGGTCGCCCTGCACCGCCCGCTGATCGCCAACAACGCGACCCACCGCCCCGCCACGCGGCAGCGCATCCGTATCGGTGCGACGCCCGATGGCCGCATCACCGCGATCGGACACGAGAGCTGGTCGGGCGATCTGGAAGGTGGCGGTCCCGAAGTCGCCGTGCAGCAGACGCGCTTCCTCTACGCCGGCGAGCACCGCATCACCCGCATGCGCCTGGCCACGCTGGACCTGCCCGAGGGCAATGCGATGCGCGCGCCCGGGGAAACGCCCGGCATGATGGCGCTGGAAATCGCGATGGACGAGATGGCCGACAAGCTCGGCATCGATCCGGTCGAATTCCGCATCCGCAACGACACCCAGGTGGATCCCGAACATCCCGAGCGCCCGTTCTCGCAGCGCCAGTTCGTCGAATGCCTGCGCCAGGGCGCAGAGAAGTTCGGCTGGGATGCGCGCAAAGCGCACGGCAGCGTGCGCGACGGGCGCTGGCTGGTGGGCATGGGCATGGCCGCGGGCTTCCGCAATGCGCCGGTGATGAAGTCCGGCGCGCGGGCGCGGCTCGATGGCGATGGCCGCATCACCATCGAAACCGACATGACCGACATCGGCACCGGCAGCTACACGATCATCGCCCAGACCGCAGCCGAGGTCATGGGCGTGGATGTCGACCGCGTCGAGGTGAAGCTCGGCGATTCCGAGTTCCCGGTGTCTGCGGGTTCCGGCGGCCAGTGGGGCGCGAACAGCGCGACCGCGGGCGTGTACGCCGCTTGCATGAAGCTGCGCGAGGTCGTCGCCACGCGCGCCGGACTCGACCCGGCGACGGCCGAGTTCGCTGACGGCAAGGTCAGCGCCGGTGGCAGGTCGTTGGATCTGGCGAAAGTCGCCGGCGACGGTCAGATCGTCGTCGAGGATGCGATCGAGTTCGGCGATCTCGACAAGCGCAAGCAGCTCAGCACGTTCGCCGCGCACTTCGCCGAAGTCGGGGTCGACGTGCATACCGGCGAGACGCGCGTGCGCCGCATGCTGTCGGTGTGCGCGGCGGGCCGGATCCTCAATCCGAAGCAGGCGCGCAGCCAGATCATCGGTGCGATGACGATGGGCATCGGCGCCGCGCTGAGCGAGGAGCTGGCCGTCGACGAGACGATCGGCTTCTTCGTCAACCACGATCTCGCCGGCTACGAAGTCCCGGTGCATGCGGACGTGCCGCGTCAGGAGGTCGTCTTCCTCGACGAGGCGGACGCTGACAGTTCGCCGATGAAGGCCAAGGGTGTGGGCGAGCTGGGCCTGTGCGGCGTGCCGGCTGCGATCGCCAATGCGATCCATAACGCGACGGGCGTGCGGGTGCGCGAGTACCCGATCACGCTGGAGAAGCTGATCGAGGGCCTGCCGGACGTCGCCTGAGGTCCGCACCTCCCCTGTCGCCGGGCGCTTCGAGCGCCCGGCGACCTTCCGTTTCAGAACATCCCGAACGCTGCGCTCAGGGCATCAGTCCGGGCACCTCGGCACTGATCTCGCGGGCCAGGAATCCGACCAGCCCCATGCGGCGCGAAAGCCGCGCGCCCGCCTTCGCATGCAGATGCACGCCCCACACGGCCGCCTGCTCCGGACCTGCGCCGCGCGCAACCAGTCCGGCGATCAAGCCCGCGAGGACGTCGCCCGAGCCCGAGGTGCCCAGTCCGACGCTGCCGGCCGTGTTGATCCACATCCGGCCATCCGGCGCCGCGATGTGGGTCACCGCACCTTTCAACGCCACGACGACCTTCCAGGACTGCGCGCATTCGCGGGCAATGCCTGCGGGATCCGCGCGCACGGCCGCCTCGTCGGTGTCGAGCAGGGCCGCCATCTCGCCCGCATGCGGCGTCAGCACCCATGAGGCGTCGCCACGCCGCGCTCGCGCGGTGCGTAGCGCACGGAAGTCGAGTGCCCCGGCGTCGAGCACCACCGTGCACTGCGCTGCCGTGATCGCGGCGGTGACGACGCGCCGCGTGTCGATGCCCGGGTCCATGCCGGGGCCGACGAGCACGGCGCGCGCATGCGCGGCCGCGTGCGCGCCTGCGCGGCCGAGCAGACGGATTCCACCGTCCCGGTCGACCGGCAGGCCCATGACCTTCGCCTCCGGCAGCGCGATCGCCAGCGACAGGGCAGCCGGCGCGGCGGTCGCCACCTGCAGCTTGCCGGCGCCCGCGCGCAGCGCGGCGATGCCCGCGAGCATCGCGGCGCCCGGCACCTGCACGCTGCCGCCGATCACCAGCACGCGGCCGCGCTCTTCCTTGCTGCCGCAGGCGCGCGGATCGGGCAGCGGCCAGCGTTTCAGCCATGCGGCATCGATCGTGCGCGCACGTGCCGTGGAGCGGCGCGCCATCGTGCGCGCCGTGCTCATCGCGGACCAGCCGGCCTGTCCGCCGCGACGGTCACCGGCGCACCGGCTTCCTCCAGAGGCAACGCCAGATTGGCGACGCGCAGCTGGAAGCGCGCGTCCGGGTCCGCCCGGTCGAGCGCGTACTCGGTGATCGAACAGTTCGGCACGTCGGCGGCGCGATCGATGGCGAGGATCTGCGCCTCGTCCATGCACTCGAGCAGATAGCGGAAGCAGTTCACGATCACCTGGTGGCCGACGATCAGCACGCGGTCGCCGACGTGATCGCGCCGCAGCACTTCGGTCACGCTGCGCAACCGCAGGATCACATCGCACCAGCTCTCGCCGCCCGGCGGCCGGAAATAGAACTTGCCGACCGCGGCCCGCTGGGCGGCGAGTTCGGGAAATTTCGCCTTGATGCCGGCGACCGTGTAACGGTCGAGCACGCCGAATTCCTTCTCGCGCAGGCGCTCGTCGACGCCGATGTCGTCGCGATCGATGCCCAGCGCATCGGCCACGGCATGGATGGTCTGCTGCGCGCGCACGAAGGTCGACGTCAGCAGCACATTGGGGCGCTCGCCTTCGGGCATGGCCGAAAACCACTGTGCAAGCGCCTCCGCTTGCCGGTGCCCGAGATCGGACAATGGCGTGTCCGCGTCGCGCGTATCGAGATCGATCAGATGCGACTGCGCCAGCTCGGCGGCGTCGCGCGCCACATTGCCGGCACTCTGGCCATGCCGCACGATCCACAGCCGGTCCGGCCAGTCGCTGTGTCGAAGCCGGGCCATCAGCGCGTTCCGATCGCCGGTGCGGCGCCGCGCTGCATGACGAAGAGATTGCGAAGCGGAACTCGGGTCATCCCTCACCTCCGATGGCGTGCAGCGGAGGGTCGCCAGCCGATCGTCAAGGACACGCGAATGCTCGCGTGTCCCTTGCATCGAATCAGCCGCCGGCCAGCCCGCCGCCCGCGTGCCCGGGCAATGCGTCGTCTGCATCGTTGTCGTCGGCGTCCGCGTCGACATCGTCGATGTCGCCCACTTCGCTGTCGATGCCGGTCTTCGGATCGGGCTTGCGGTCGGGTTGCGGATCGGTGCGGGTGATGTCGTCCAGGCCGGCGTCGTAGGTCTTCTGCGTCATCGCGGTGTCCTCGTGAGGGGCCCCTGCGACGCTACGCCTGCCGCCGTGAAACCGATGGCGTGCAGGGGCACGCAGCTTCACGCGGGCGCGGTGTCGCGGGCGCGCGCCCGGTCGTCGGCCGCGGCCAGATACCGGTGGATCTGCGCGACCACCGCCGCGCCTTCGCCGACTGCGGCCGCCACGCGCTTCACCGAGCCCGCCCGGACATCGCCGATCGCGTAGACGCCGGGGCGGTCGGTCTGCAACGACGTCGTGCGGCCGGGCTGTGCGTCGTCGAGGCCGGTCGTCACGAAGCCGGCCGCGTCGCGCGCCACGCAATCGCCGAGCCATGCGGTGTTGGGATCCGCGCCGACGAACAGGAAGACGTGGCGCAGGTCGCAGCGGTGCGTCCGGCCCGTGTCGCGCTCGCGATAGATCGCACCGACGAGGCCGCGCCCGGCGTCGCCTTCCAGCGCCACCAGTTCGGTGCGCGTGTGCAGCACCACGTTGGGCAGCGCGGCGATGCGGTCGACGAGATAGCGCGACATCGATGCCGCAAGGCCGGCGCCGCGGATCACCAGATGCAGGGTCTTCACCCGCGGCGCGAGAAACACCACCGCCTGGCCGGCCGAATTCCCGCCGCCGATCAACGCGATCTCTTCGCCTTCGCACAGCCGCGCTTCGACCGGCGAGGCCCAGTACGACACGCCGGCCCCTTCGAACAGGTCGAGGTTTCCGATGTCGGGCCGTCGGTAGCGCGCGCCCGAGGCGATGACGACCGTGCGGGCACGCACGCGTTCGCCCGAGCGCAGCTGCAGGCCATGCACCGGCGCGCCCTCGCCCGCATCCTCGGCGCAGACCAGACGCTCGACTTCGAGCGGAATCGCCAGTTCGGCGCCGAACTTGAGCGCCTGGTTGTAGGCGCGGCCCGCCAGCGCCTGCCCCGAGATGCCGGTGGGAAAGCCCAGATAGTTCTCGATCCGCGCCGACGCGCCGGCCTGGCCGCCGATTGCGCGCTGGTCGAGCACCAGCACCGACAGGCCTTCGGACGCGGCGTACACCGCCGCAGCCAGGCCCGCCGGTCCGGCGCCGACGATCGCCACGTCGTGCACCGCCTCGGGATCGAGTTCGGGGGTCATGCCCAGACAGGTCGCCGCCTCGGCGTTGCCCGGGCGTTTGAGCACCTGGCCGTTGGGACAGATCATCAGCGGCAGATCGGTCGGCTGGATGCCGAGGCGTTCGACGATCTCGCGGCCTTCCTCGCTGTCGGCATCGACCAGCGTGTTCGGATAGCCGTTGCGCGTGAGAAAGCCCTGCAGACCGGTCAGGTGCGCATCGCCCGGCAGGCCGACCAGCACCGAGCCCGAGGCATCGCCCTCGATCAGGCCCACCCGGCGCAGGATCAGCGCGCGCATGACCACCTCGCCCAGTTCCGCCGCGCCGACCACGAGCGCGCGCAGATGCGCCGCATCGATGGGGATCGCGGTGCAGCCGCCCCCGGCCGCGTGTCCGGCCGCCAGCGACGCGCGTCCGGCCAGTTGGCTGATCTCGCCGGTGAACTGGCCCGCGCCCTGGGTGGTGATGGGTTTCTCGTGGCCCAGCCCGTCGCGGCGCACCACGTCCACGGCACCGTCGAGGATCAGCCAGACCGGCGCGTCGCAGTCGCCGACGTCGAACAGCACCTCGCCGGCGTCGCACCGCCGCGGCGGTCCGCTGGCGAAGCGCCGCGCGGTGGCCACCTGCGCGGCATCGAGGACCGGGAACATCTGGTGGTGACGCGAATCGGCGAGAGGCATGCCCGGCGCTCCGTGACGAGAGCCGCATCATGCACCGGCGTGGCGCCGTCGCGCGTCGGCAGGCCCGGTCAGCGCAGGACCGGTGCGTGCGCTCCGATCAGGGCGACCACCCAGTCGATGAACACCCGCAGCTTGGTGCTGACATGACGGTTGGGCGGAAACGCGACGTGCATCGGCATCGGGTCCATCGTCCAGTCCTGAAACAGCGTGACCAGTTCGCCCGCCGCGACGTGCGGCCTTGCCATGTAGGTCGGCAGCCACAGCACGCCCAGTCCGGCCAGTCCCGCGGCGAGATAGGCGTTGCCGTCGTCGAGCGCCACCACGTAGCGACCCTGCGCGCGCAGGTACTCGTCGCCACGGCGTATCGCGAACGGAAGTGGCTTGCCGGTGCGCGCCCACAGGAAGCCGACGATCCGGTGATGCGTGTCCGCAAGCTCGCGGGGATGTGCCGGCGTGCCCATGCGTGCCAGATACGCCGGCGACGCGTGCACGCCCAGCTGCAGGTCGCCGACGTGGCGCGCGACGAGCGACTGGTCGGTGATGGTGCCGCCGCGCACCACGCAGTCGACGTTCTCGCCGATCAGGTCCACGCGCCGGTCGCTGACGCCCAGGTCGAGCTGGATCTCCGGATAGCGCGCATGGAACGCCGGCAGGGCCGGCACCAGGATCATCCGCGCGAACGGACTGGGCACGTCGACGCGCAGTCGCCCGCGCGGCGTGGTCGACGCATCCGAGAGGCTGGTCTCGGCGTCGTCCATGTCGGCCAGCAGCCGCACCACGCGTTCGTAGTAGGCCGCGCCGTCGGCGGTCACCTTGGCCTGCCGGGTCGTGCGGTTGAGCAACCGCACCCGCAGCCGCGCCTCGAGCTGCTGGACCAGGTGGGTCACCGTCGAACGGCTCATGTGCAGCGTTTCGGCGGCCCTGGTGAAGCTGCCCGTCTCCACCACGCGCGCGAAGGCCTGCATCGCATCGAAACGGTCCATCGCAAGTCCGGCAGTCGGGATTGTCCGGATTCTACGAACAGTGCTGAAGGCAATGGCGTGTTTATCGGCGCGCGCCGCGTCCACAGACTGTGGGGACCGGCCGCATCCGGCCCGTCCGATTCCCAGGAGCACTCCCATGGCAACACGTGATGTCGTCTTTCCCGCCGGCCGCCATGCGCTGTACGAGAAGCACCGCTACTCGCCGGCCGTACGCGCCGACGGTTTCCTGTTCGTGTCCGGCCAGGTCGGCAGCCGCGAGGACGGCTCGCCCGAACCGGAGTTCGAGCAGCAGGTCCGCCGCGCGTTCGAGAATCTCGACGCCGTACTCGCAGCGGCCGGCGCGCGCTTCGACGACGTGGTCGACGTGACCTTCTTCATCGTCGATCCCGCGAGCCGGTTCGAACGCGCCTGGCAGATCGTCCCGGAGTACTGGGGCCAAGCGCCTTTCCCGACCGCGACCGTGGTCGGCGTGACCTGGCTGGCCGGCTTCGATTTCGAGATCAAGGTGATCGCGAAGCTGCCGGCGCGCCACGCAGGCTGAGCCGCGTGCCACGGCCGGCGCGCGGACGTACCGCAGCCGGAGACGACGAAGGGCCCGTCCGGGCCCTTCGTCGTCCGCGATTCTCGGCTTGCGATCAGCCCGCCGGCGGCGTGGCCGCAGCCGGCGCGGGCGCCGGCTCGGCGGCTGCCGGCGCAGCCGGCGTTGCAGGTGCGCCCTGCGCGCCGCCGGTCGGCGTGACCCGCCAGATGGTGTTGGCCAGATCGTCGGCGATCAGCAGTGCACCGCGCGGATCGACGGTCACACCGACCGGCCGCCCACGCGCCTTGCCGTCCTGCCCGAGGAAGCCGGTGGCGAAGTCGATCATCTCGCCCGACGGCTTGCCGTTGCTGAACGGCACGAACGACACCTTGTAGCCGACCGGCGGATTGCGGTTCCAGCTGCCGTGCTGGCCGACGAACACGCCGTTCGCGAACTGCGCGCCCATCGACGGCGTCGAGAACGCGACGCCCAGCGCGGCCACGTGCGAACCCAGCGCGAAGTCCGGTGCGATCGCGCGGGCGACCAGTTCCGGCTTCTGCGGGCGCACGCGCTCGTCGACGTTCTGGCCCCAGTAGCTGTAGGGCCAGCCGTAGAAGCCGCCGGGCCGCACGCTGGTCAGATAATCGGGCACCAGCTCGTCGCCGATCTCGTCACGCTCGTTCACCACCGCCCACAGCTGGTCCATGCCCGGCTGCATCGCCAGCGCGGTCGGATTACGCAAGCCGGTCGCGAACACGCGGTGGAAGCCGGTCTGCGCATCCACCTGCCAGACCATCGCGCGGTTCTCCTCGATCGCCAGGCCGCGCTCGGTGATGTTGCTGTCCGAACCGATACCGACGAACAGATAGCGGCCGTCTGCGCTGATCGTCAGCGCCTTGGTCCAGTGATGGTTCACCGCGCCCGGCAGCCTGGTGATCTCTTCGGGCGCACCGGCCGCGTTGACGGCGCCTTCGGTGTAGGGGAAACGCAGCAATGCGTCCTGCGTGGCGACGTAGATCGAGCCGTTGCCGAACGCCAGGCCATACGGCGCGTCGAGGTTGTCGGCGAACACCGACCGGCCCTCGTAGGTGCCGTCGCCATCCGCATCGCGCAGCAGCGTCAGGCGATTGCCGCTTTCGACCTGCGTGTTGCCGCGCGCCTTGATCATGCCGGCGATGATGTCCTTGGGCGTCAGCTTCGGCGCGCGTCCACCGCGGCCTTCGGCGACCAGAATGTCGCCGTTGGGCAGCACCAGCATCTGGCGCGGGATCAGCAGGTTGTCGGCGATCGGCGCAATCTCGTAGCCCTCGGGCACGGTCGGCAGTGTGTCGCCCCACTCGGTCGGCAGCGAGATCTTCAGCGTCGGGAACAGGCCGCGCTGCGGCTTGGGCAGGTCGGGCGACGGGCCGGTGTAGGTCTCGTCCGGCGTGCCGCCACATGCGGCGAGCGCGATCGCCAGCGCCGGCACCAGGGCCCGCGTCAGCAGCGTGGTCTTCGAACGCCTGGCGTGTGCGACGGTCATGGCAGCACCTCCCGGCGACGCAAGGTGCCGCCGAGCGCGAACCACAGCGTCGCGCCGATCGACAGCACACACAGCACCGACCACACCAGCGCCTGCGGCATCTTCTGCCAGGCGTCCATGGCGTGGACGAGCGAATTGATGAAGCCCAGCACGCAGGTCAGCGCGAGCAGTGCCACGTAGAACAGGCGTGTGCGCGTGCGGGCGGTCGGCGTGATCAGCGACACCAGCGCCCAGACCAGTCCGATGACCGCGAACACCATCGCGCCGACCAGCAGCCACGAGGCGAAGTTGGTCCACTGGATCTGGTAGGAGCGCGCGTAGGCGATGTCGGCCAGCAACGCGCCGAGGAACAGGGGGAATGCGCTGCTGACCAGCAGCATGTGCAGGGGATGCAGCGGCCGGTGCAACGGCGGCTGCGTCACGACGACGGGGCGTGTGTCCATGGAAATCTCGATGAGGGCGGAACGCGCCACGCACGACGCGACGCAGCACGCATCGTCGACGATCGTGCGGCAAGGAGCGGTGAAGCGCGACGTGACGCTTTGCAGGCCGCGCGGTGATGTTCCCCGCGCGCCGATTGGGTAAGGTAGCGCCGACCCTCCCGGAGCCGCCGCCCTGTTCGAGCTTCTGCAGACACTCTGGCGAGAGCGGCCGTGGCGCATCGTGATCATCGCCGCGATGCTCGCCGCCGTCGTCGTGGCAATGTCCGGCGGCTTTCGCGAGGCCGGCGCGAACGGCGCGCCGATGCCGGTATCGGGCCCCGGCACACCGCTGACGTCGGACGCCTTCGTGGTCACGCCGCTGTGCGCCTGGAGCGCGGACCGGCGCCCGGGGCAACTGGTGGCAGAGCCCGGCGCGCGGTATCTGGTCCTGCGCGCACGGGTGGAGAACCGCGCCCGCGAATGGCTGGCCATGCGCGCCTATCTCGACAGGGACGTGGTCTGGCTGCCGCAGGGCCACGGCGACCCGGTCCCGGCGGAGCGCTCGCAGCGCGCCGATGACGCCACGATCGGGCAGGACCTCGGGCCCGGCCTGCCGGTCGTGCTCGATTTCGTCTGGGAGTTGCCCACCGGCATGGACGCGCCGACGCTGTCGACCTGGGGCATGTTCAAGCGTCGCTTCGCCGAGCGCAGCCACGCCAGCGGAGAGTCGATGTGGGTGCAGGACGGCCCGGGCTGGAAGTTCGCGCTGCCGGTCGGGCAGGCCTGCAAGGAAGATGCGGCATGAGCCGCGCGATGCGCGTGCGCTGGGGGCTGGTCGTGGCAACGCTGCTGTCGCTGGCGGTGATCGTCGCGCTGCGCAAGCACGCGCCTTCGCTGGAAGAGAAGACCGCGCCGATGCGCATCACCGGCGCCGCGGGACAGACGCTGCAGGCGCGCAACTTCTCGATCAAGGTCGGCAAGCTCAAGCTGGTGCATGCCTATCTGCTCGACCCACGCACCAGCGACGGCCCGCCGCGAGCACTGGAGGCCGACGGCATCTGGATGTCGGCGCTGGCGGAGGTCACGGTGACGCAGGCCAGCGGCTACGTCAGCGCGCAATTGCGCACCCGCGACGGGCGCGTGTATCGCGCCGCGCCGAGCGCGCGGCCGGACCTGCCGGGGTTCAATCTGACCGACATGTACCTGGTCACCGGACTGCCGGCCAACGGCGCCTACTTCTTCGACGTGCCGGTCGACGCTCTGGAGGGCGCGACGCTGCAGTTCTACAGCGGCAACGGCGCACCGGCCCAGCTCGACCACCTGGCCGACGTCGACCTCGGACTGGATGCCGCCCAGGTCGAATCGCTGCTCGAACAGGCGCCGCCGGTGCTCGACCTGCGCTCGCCGGGACGCACGCAATGAACGATGTCGCTCGCGATGCCGCGTCGACGCGCGGCTGGTGGCGGCGCAACCGGGCATGGCTGCCGGCGGTGGCGGTGCTCGGCGCGCTGGCGTTCTGGCTGCCGTGGCAGATCAACGACCGCGAGCTCGATCGCACCCGCCCACGCACGGCGATTCCCGCTGCGACCGGTGCGGGAGCGTGGAGCGAATACGCGGGTGCGCGCTGGCGCATCACCGGCGTGCGCCGTGAACAGGCAGCGGTCGGGACCGCCGCCGAGTACCAGCATCCCGCTGCAACGCGGCTGGTGATCGACTTCGAAGTGATCCCGGGCGCAGGCGTCGACGCGACGCGGCTCGACCAGTGCAAGGGGCGCCTGGTCGACGCGGACGGCCGCAGCTGGGAGGCCAACTTCCCGGCGAAGCTGTCGACCTGGATGCTGCGCCAGCGCCTCAACGGCAACTGCGGCACGCGCGTGGTCGGCGAACCCGCGACGGCGGTCGCGGGCGAGCCATTCGCGTTCACGCATGCCTATCTGATTCCGTCCGACGTGCCGATGCAGGACCTGCAGGTCGACCTGTTCTTCCCGCCGTTCACCACGACGCCGAAGATGGGCACCTACCTGCGCT
>ENA-UOWK01000503-UOWK01000503.1-bioreactor-metagenome-genome-assembly--contig:-NODE-503-length-20428-cov-27.411967_pt1 | contig 20428 bp, 21 predicted proteins | sample MGYA00238157_ERZ761612 | MGnify/ENA primary metagenome ERZ761612 (study PRJEB28901, sample SAMN06268035) | bioreactor metagenome | isolation source: Joint BioEnergy Institute, California, USA... | reverse complement strand
AACCCTAAAACCCTAAACCCTAAAACCCTAAAACCCTAAAACCCTAAACCCTAAACTAGACCTAAAAGGGTTGTTGGGTTTATCTTGAAGACAAGAAACAAGGGGGTGAGCAATATAATAGCAAGAATAAATCTGTGTTACTAGCAATGCCTATATAACAGGTTGCTATGTGTGACGGCGCTCAGTCATAGTATTATCAGCTAGAACTATGGTAGCTAGTCATACAGAATCGAAAGCATGAGGGGAGAGGAAAGAATCTGCAGGGCTTTGTGTTGTGTAATATATGTAGGCGAGTAGGACCGGCAGTATCCCAGAGACAAAGAAATGCTCAACACCGCCTACCTTACCACTTAGGTGTGCTGCGCCGTCACACTATGTGAGTCGACCATAAGGGTCGGATTCTGTCTGAAAGGAATGTCATTATATACATGCTAGTCTGCCTGGATTGATGAGTTTGTTTGGATCATTCTGGGTGTTTGGATCATAGAGCTTTGTTGGATCATAGGGCTTCATTGAATTATAAGGCTTTGTTGGATCAGGATGAAGGGGTTTTAATTTATTGTCACATGCTTCTTGCATAACATACCCCTTCTTTATGCCAACTCCGGCTATAACACCATTCTATAGCAGATTGATCTGCCGGCTGGGGGTGCTGCCAGTCAAAGGAGGTCTGGGGGATAACACCACAATCTAATAAGAAGAGGGAAACCCCTGTTGAATCATAAAGTAAAACTACTGCTGCAAAATCCAAGATTGAGAGCTATTCAGACCAGTTATTCTGATAGTGGTTGACAAAGAGGCAGAGGTGCTGTGCAATATACTGATTAATAATTTCAGTCTGCCTATCAGTCTGTGGGTGGTCAGTGGTTAACAGTTTTAATTTGATGCCTAGTATCTGACAGAATTCATCCCAAAAGTCTGAAATAAATTAAGGGCTGTGGTTTGAGACAATAGTGTCTGAGGGTCCTGTCCACTAATAGATATATAGAACAAAGAGCCTTGCCATATTCTGTGCTGTAGTAGTCTTATAGCATGGTATGGATATGGGTTTCTTGCCTAGGCAATCTACCACCACAAGAACAGCATCATAACTGTGCTTGTTCTTGGAGAAACTTCAGAAGTCCATTAATATATGTCTTCAGGGCTGCTCAAGAATAGGCAGTGGCTGCAGTAGTCCTGGGGGCTTGTTCTGTGGGTTCTAGCTTCATCAGCAGGTGTAGCAATTGGCCACATATCAGTCAACATCTCTAGTTATATTAGGCTAATAGTATCTTTCAGCAATTAATCTCTGCATCTTATTCTGTCCAGGGTGAGCTGTGGAGAGTTAGCAATATATTTTATTTAGCAGTTAAACCTGTAGGTCCCTGTCCTCTAGGACTACCAACCAGTTTGAGCTGTATAGCAAGAGGTCTTTTTTCAGGAGCCATAAGGCCTGACCTTCTCTAGCTGTTGCATGCCAATTCTCTAAGGACTTGTAAGTCCAGTTAGCCTGCAATAAATAATCTGCCAGATGCAAGTTTTTATCAATTGGGGCTAGTTCAGCCCTAGGGAGTTCTATCTTCTTGACAATTTAGAGGTCTAGCCACTCTGTCTTCAGAAGCTGCTGTATCTGGTGTTCTTTCTTCAGGCTGTTCTGGGCTTCTACCATTGCTGGCTGTTGGGACAGGGTGTCTGCTAAGGAGTTCTGCTTATCTAGGCAGTATTAAATGAGGAAGTAGAATCTTGTCAAATATTTAGCTCACTTAGCCTGTCTGGAGGTCAGGATCTTGGTCTTCATGAAGTACTCTAGAGCTTAGTAGTCTGTTAGGATGTTAAATAGCTTCTTATTCTGAAGACCCTCTAGCTTCAGGCATTATTTCTGCAGAGCCTGAATAATAGCTAAGAGTTCCTTGTCATGGATTGCATAGTTACATTCAGCTGGGGCTATAGATTTTAAGTATGCCATTGGGTGCCATTGCTGGTCTCCATCAATATCTTGCTGGGAGAGCACTTCTGCCACTACTTCATTAGAGGCATCTATCTCTATCCTTGTGGGTCAGTAAGGGCTATAGTGGATTAAGACTGAGGCAGACATTAGCTTCTCCTTGAGCTCTTTGAAGGCCTGTAGGCATTGGGAGTTGAAGTTGAAGGGCAGGTTCTTTTAGATCAGATTGTAGAGAGGGTGAGCAATACAACTGTAGTTCCTAATAAACTGTCAGTAGAAGTTGCAAAAGCCTAGAAATAATTGGACCTCCTTGACTGTTGAAGAAGGCTTCCAATTCTTGATCACTACCACCTTAACAGAATCTATCTCAATTCTGTTCACACCTACTATGAACCCTAGATATTTGGTCTGTGTGACATGGAATTTACACTTTCTGATATCTGCTTGCAATCCTGCTTCTCTCAGTCTGTTTAGGACCTTAATGATGTGCTTCTTGTGCTCCAGTTCATTCTCTGAATAGACTAGTATGTCATCAATAAACACTGTCATAAACTGGTCCAGATAATCAAGGAAGAGGTCATTTATATAGCACTGAAAGGTAGCAGGTCCATTAGTGAGTTTAAAGAGCATCACCTTATACTTATAGGCACCATAGTGGGTCCAAAAGGTGGTCAAATCTTCTGACTCTGAGTTCATCTGTATCTTGTGAAAAGCTTGCTAAATATCCAGCTTGGTAAATATCCTTGCCTGGCTTAGGTGTTCCAAGGTCTCATCAATTAATAGCAGAGGGTATTGGTTCTTCTTGATGATATTATTCAGCTTTTGGTAATCCACACAGAGGTGTAGGCCTCCATTAGCCTTTCTAACAAACAGTATGGGTGATGCAAAAGATGCTTCACTAGAGACTATAAAGCTCTTGTCCAGATTCTTCATCAAGTACTTCTTGGTGGCTTCCAATTCTTCTGCAGACTGCTTATATAGGGGATTATATCCCAGGGTATTTTCACCAGTTAGTTCAATTTTATAATCATACAGTTGGTGAGGTAACAGCTTGTCAGAAGCCTTCTTGAAAAAGATATCCCTCTATAATCTATATTAGGCTGGCAGATTTGAATCAATTAAATCCTCCTCATTATTGTCACTGCTTGCAGGGTTTGTCTTTTCTTGGATGATTTGATCAATCTCATGGAGGCTTGTAAGGAAGACCTCACTTTTGTGCTGCCAGGTATTTCAGTGAAAACCTGCAGCTCTAATTAGAGCAATGTTGATCCTAGGCAGCTCTTTCAGGGGCTCTTTAGATGGTAGGGGTTGGTGTCACTCCACAATTGAACTCCTGCCTTGGATTGTATAGTTCATCTTTACCATATCTGACTGCCTATCCCTGTTGAAACTGCACAGGGGTTGATATCTAAATTCTGGCATTGGGGTTCTTCTTTGGGGAGTTGCCTTATCCTCTATTACTATTAGTCTATCCCAATAGTCTGCATCCTGCTGGTGCCAGGGGTCAGGTTTTGGTTGTTTTAGAATTATCTGGAGTATAATCTCTTCACAGGCCAGGTGAGTCCTCTTAATCTTTAGGCACTGGTCCAGCTAAACCAGGCATCTATTGTGCACATTCAGCCATATATTATGCTTCTCACACCACTTCTGTCCTAGTATCATGTCATGCTGACCTAAATTGGCAATCAGCATGGGCACATTGGCTTGGCAGCACCCATCCACTGCTAGATGCAATATAATGGCATGTGTGATTCATTCTTCAGTCTTGCCATCATAACCACAGATGTGACAGTTGGAGTTGAGGGGAACCACTGTTGTTTGAAAAAACTTAGCTGCATTGATAGCAACCAGGGTGTTGATAAATATGAATCCATTTGCTCCAGAATTGACCAATGCTTTAAGCATAATGCTCAATCCATTTCTTGAAACTTGACTAGATACTGTAAAGTGTTCCCCACCTAATAGTCAGCTTAAATCTAATGAAGAAAGGTTGATTTGATACTTATGCTTTAGAAAGAAGACTTCTTCTAGGGTTCCTCTTTTCCCTCTTGATCAATGATTATGTCAGAAGATTCTTCAATTATCTTCAGCACTTTCTGGTCTGCTGCTGCTGACTTCTTAATGGGATAGTCAGCAGCTCTATATCTTCTTCTCTCACAATAGAAGCAGCATTCTTCCTTTATAAGCTTATTCTTGTGCTTGTCACCAGTGGTCTTCCTTGTGGCACTCTGAGGGTTTAAGGTAGCAGGGGTTATTCTGTGCTCTTTAGAAGTTGACTGGTTCTTGATGGTATTATGGTCAGGGTTCTTTGGTTTCCACTCTGTTATTTGCTGCAGGCTGCTAGCAATCTGCAAACAGCAGATTAAGTATGCTTCAAAGGAGACTGTGTCCTCAATCCAATAAGTCACTGTTATCTCCTGCAGCTTTCAGGTCAATTGGTGGAACAGCTCTTTCTTGTATTCAGATTCAGGGATCTGAGCCTCACCTGCTAAATACAGGAACTTGGTCAAGAAGTCATGATAAGAGTCAATGGTGTTCATCTTCAACTAGCAGAACTGGAATTTTGCATTATTAAGTTAATTTGGGTCCTGAAAGATGCTTTTAAGGTGATGGAACATCTCATCTGCAGTCTTAAAGCAGTTAATTGCCTCTCTGCAAATTTGGGGAGTAAGGTGGTCAGCAGCAATACCTCCCACACAGTTCTAAATATATGCCATACACATAGCTTTATTTGGATAGTGGTCTTCATTTGCAAGCAGTTTGTTCTCTATCTTTAAAAGCCAGTTATCAAACTTTGGGTCCTTTCTGTCAGTCAGGATAGATGGGTCTGGCAGCTTGATGAACTTGCAAAAAGCTTCTGGTGCAAGGGTTTCATGGACTGAGCCAGCTTCTTGTTACATAACTATCTGAATAATCTGTTTCTTGTAGTCCTTGTATTTTGCTACAAGCTAACTAATTTGTTCATCTTTCTCTGCAATCTCCTCATTTGTATCATTCTTTAGGGTGCTAAGTTTAAGTTCTAGGCCATTGACCTTCTTCTGCAGTTCATCATGGTTGTCAAGTACTGTGTTGAAGGTATGCAAAATGGCCTTATACAGGGCTTTTCAGTCTTGTTCAATAAGTTTATTAAATTGCTTATAGATCATCTTCTATTCTTCTGGGAATTTGCCATCTTGATTCTGGGGGTCTCAAAGGATTGAGATGTGTTGCCTCTGCCCAAATAGGCCTTTCTTAGTGGTGGTTGACTCACATGCCATTCTTGTTTGATTCAGTTCAAATTCAGGTTCTGTAATTGAGTCTAGAGGCTGTCTTTGAAATTTATTCAGGTTAAATCAAAGTTGTTCTGTTGTTCTGTCAAAGGAAAAGATGAGGAGGCAGAACAAAGATGTTAGCAACACAGTTGTTACTAGCTCTTTGCACTCCTAAAGGATGATAGTATTAATAGAACAAGGTAAGATTGATGCTTTTGATTATGTGATGGTGCTCAGTCATAATATTATCAGCTAGAACTATGGTAGCTAGTCATACAGAATTGAAAGCATGAGGGGAGAGGAAAGAATCTGCAGAGCTTTGTGTTATATAATATATGTAGGTGAGTAGGACCGGCAGTATTCCAGAGACAAAGAAATGCTCAACACCGCCTACCTTATTGCCTAGGTGTGCTGTGCTGTCACAATAACAGGATGGCAGATACAGGCTCTCCAGGCTGATGTAACAACAGACCTAAATAACTAGACCTAATAGGGCTGTTGGGTTTATCTTGAAGACAAGAAACAAGGGGGTGAGCAGTATAGAAGTAAGAATAAGCCTGTGTTACTAGCAATGTCTATATGACAAGTTGCTATGTGAGTCGACCACAAGGGTCAGAATCTGTCTGAAAGAAACATTGTTATATACATGCCTGTCTGCCTGGATTAATGAGTTGTTTGGATCATTCTGGGTGTTGGATCATGGGGCTTGTTGGATCATGGAGCTTATTAAATTATAGGGCTTCTTGAATCAAGATGTCAGATGAATCATTTTGATTCATTATTATGTGACCTCCACATGACATACCCCTTCTTTATGCCAATTCCGGCTATAACATCAACACCTAATTAACCAACAGGCTCAAGCTATCACCAGAATGTTTTGAACAACCCCTATAGAGCCCCTAGTTTGAGAAGCAGGCATAGGACCAGCAGAGACCCTCTTAGAGGCAAGACAACTAGCATATATGGCAAGACTTCTAGGCCTGCCAGCAGACCACCTGGCTAGGCAGATTCTTCCAATCTCATTTTGTGAGGGAGATCAACATGCTCAACCTGAAGAACAACCAGTAAGAGATAGAGAGTGGGCAGAGGCAAGCACCAGAAGCTGAGGCCCATAGTCACTGAGGCAGCACCTAGTCCAGCAACTGGCAGAGACCTTGCCAGTTGACCCCTCTAGAGGGTTTGAGGAGAACTGAGATAGCTCAAGCATTATTCCTAGGTCAGATTGAGGTCCTACCAACTGAGGAAGCCCTAGAGGCCGCCCAAGAGGATCACCCAGGGCTATCCCTATAGTCAGATGGGTCCTGACTAGATAATGGTTGACTTGGGGCAGGCATTGCATGGCAAAATCCTCAAGGGGTCTGGCAAGTTTGGGAGATCCCTCTAGACATGAGGAAGGAAGTGTTTGACACAGAGCTTATAGAAGCATGTAGGGCTTTAGAGTGTTATAGCCGGAATTGGCATAAAGGAGGGGTATGTCATGTGGAGATCACATGACAATAGATCAAAATGATTCATCTGACATCTTGATCTAAGGAGCTCTATGATCCAACAAGCCCCATGATTCAACACCCAGAATGATTCAAACAACTCATTGATCCAGGCAGACAGACATGTATATAACAATGTTCCTTTCAGACAGATTCCAACCCTTGTGGTCAACTCACATAGCAACCTGTTATATAGGCATTGCTAGTAACACAGGTTTATTCTTGCTTTTATATTGCTCACCCCCTTGTTTCTTGTCCTCAAGATAAACCAACGACCTCTTTTGGTCTAGTTATCTAGGCCTGTCATTACACATTCTTTGCTTGTCTAATCCCTCAACATGATCCAATCTCTTGATATGATCCAATCCCTTGATATGTTGTCATACCACATGATTTGACCAGTTTGGATTATCTTTATTCCTTGCGTCCATGTAACCCTTGCTTCCAGGGTCTTACTGACAGTAACACAGGCTTGTTCTACTATTATATTGCTCACCCCCTTGTTTTCTGTTCTCAAGATAAACTAACAACCCCTTCAGTCTAGTCATCTAGGCCTGTTGTTACAGTCATAATGACTTCGCAGTGAGAACACATGGGTGAGTCATGGACTTTCTTGCAGTGAGGTCCAGTGCATGTCAGTATGACTTTGCAGTGAATTGCACAAAAGGAGACCTAGCCCTAAGCCCTAGTTTCCAGTCCTGACACCAACTGCCTGCCTGGCTTCGGGTTTATTACAGTGCCTGCCAGATTATAAGCAGCACTGCAATCCCGGTCAGCAGATAAACCCTAAAACCCTTCTCAGTATTCTTTCCCGGGATGACTCATAGTACAAGAAGCTAGCCTCGGCCAACCTCCGGCCGCTCCGGATCTTGGCAGCGCACGCTTTGCTTACCCCGGAGTTAACCCCACCCCCGCATTGCCGATCAGCCCTGGAGAGGCAATGGTTAGTTTGTATCCGAGATCATGTTGCAAGATCAGCATCTGGCTCGGAAATTCCCCGATGACACTGCACTTCCATTTTCCATGTACTTAAGTCCTACACGCCTTGCTATTTCCTATTCATGTTCGGATTCTCAAGTTTATGAATGCAAGGGCAAAACATGGCTGGATGGTACACCTTTGGGATTGCGCTGTTTGCAGCGATCGGCACATTTCTATTTGTATGTTGTGTCTATGCCCGTCCCGACGGTACGGCAGTCTCTCATGAATGAAATAGGGGTTTGATACTGGCATTGCCACTACAAGTGAGTAACACCAGAGGAGATCGAGAGGAGCATACAGACTGAGCATATTATCAGCAATTGCACACAAAAGCTGGATTGAGTATATGGGCAACCCATCAAATGGCCTCACCGGAGCAGTAAGTACAGTGCAGGTCATTTGTGGTGGAAAATCTAACTTCCTCCAGGTCGTCGCTGTCTACATCGCCGGCGAAGCTATCGGTGCTCTCACACAGACTTTGCTGGGCGACAGACTGGGACGTGTTCGGTTTATGCAGATAATGTGTGTTGTTGTCACAGTCGGCACGGTCATCCAGACTGCCTCGGTAAATATTGGAATGTTCCTCGCAGGCCGTGTTTTGGCTGGATACGCTGTTGGGTACGGAATCTGTGTATCTTATACTGCGGTATAATGAAGATCTAACACAGTTATCAGTGGACTAGTAGGAACTGTGCCCATCTATCTCAGTGAAATATCTTCCCCGAACCACCGTGGCCTCATCGGTGGCATCTCTGGTTGCGGCATCTCCCTTGGAACTATGATGTCGAACTGGGTAGGCTTCGCTTGTGGCTACGCGCCTTATGGACCAACACAGTGGCGGCTGCCTCTGGGCATACAGATTCCATGGGGCGTGGTCTTGTTTCTTGGACTGGCGACCTTCATGCCAAACTCACCACGTCAACTCATCAGGAACGGCAAGATCGAGCAAGCGCGGATGGAGTTTATCAAGATTCGCCGAGATTTACACTCACAGGAGGTGCACCAGGAGTTTGCGCTAATGCGGGCTCAGATCGAGTATGAGATGCAGCGAGAGATTACCTCCTACCGAGAGATTTTCAGGCTTTTCCGGCATCGCGCTTTAGTGTAAGGCGCATTTCTTTCCGCTGCAATTGACCCATTCTAATCTTCACAGGTCGATTGCTGTCCAGACCATGACCAGCCTTACCGGTGTGAATGTGATTCAGGTAAACTTTTCTACAAATTGGCGAGATGACCTGAACAGTATGACTGACGATCTGAATATAGTACTACCAAAGTGAGCAATGATCGCATTGAATAATTACGATCAACTGACACTCCTGCACAGCAATTCTCTACAAGTCGCTAGGCATTGGTCCGCAGACGATTCTCGCCCTTGCCGCAGTCTATGGCACGGTTGCCTTTCTCACTAACTGTATTACCACCAAATTCCTGACCGATCAATGGGGTCGTCGAAAGTGCGTAGATCTTTCCATGCGGCGGGCACCATGGTATTAACAATGCTATAGTATGCTGCTTACTGGCTTGTCTGGAATCATTATAATTGAGATCTACGCTGCAGTCATGCAGCGAGAATTCCAGAACACAGATAATCGGATAGGAAAGGGATTTGCCATTCTGGGCATTTACCTCTTCGTTGTGGCTTACTGTAAGTTCTCTCCCTCTTTGGCGTCAGAACTGCAACCGAAGACTAACCTTTCTGCAGACGGCATGCTGAACAGTACCACATGGCTTTACGGTGCTGAAGTGCTCCCAATAGCTCTCAGAAGCAAAATTATGGGACTAGCTGCGGCATCTCATTTCATCGTGAATGTAGCCGGTATGTTCTCCTCCTGTTGACAACCCTTAACTCTGCTAATGTCCGCATCTGCAGTCACCGAAGCGGGCCCCAGCGCATTTGCGAATATCCACGAGAACTACTATTATGTCTTTGTTGCATGTTCGTTTTTCTTCCTCGTCATTGCATGGTTCTATTTCCCGTACGTCTCTGCGCGGTATTTGCAGGCTGCATGCTTACGATTTCTAGGGAAACAAAACAAAAGACGCTGGAGGAAATCGCAGCTGCATTTGGAGATAGAGTTGTTCTACCCAGTGAGGCAGAGATTGCCGCCGAGGAAGCTGTCATGGAGGATAAGGCTGCTACTGGCCATGTGGAAAGGGCATCTTCGGGTGCGAAGGGAGTGTAATTTCTCAGGTAAATATGAATTGGAGAAAATCTGTTCAAATGCCCACAGGGAATTTTCCGCACATGAAAGTCTACAGAATCAAAAGTCATTGTAGTATCCTCTGCTTGCGGCGATTACACGGCTGTACTGGCTAACTAGGCACAGTACTTACCATTCAAGCAACCATTATTTCCCCGAACAGACTTTCAAAGAGATAGTTTGACAGAATAAAATTACAAGGCTACCAAAATAACACAAGCGATTCTGCCAAAAATCGCGAATATGTCATTGTAGGATAGCTTGGAAGCAGCACCAGTGAAGACTTCAGTTGTTGGAGTAGCAGTGGCTGCACTGGTCGTCTGAGGCACCGTTCTTGTTAGCAGACAAGACTAAGGAAACTTCCAAATATCAATGTCACTTACAATGTTGGATGACGCCGAGGGAACAGCGGAAGAGGAGCTGATGGTTGCAAAGCTGCCGGTTGGGGACGACGCCGGAGTAGACGAGGATGCCTCAGAAATGGGTGTGGACACCACTGCAGGTGAGCTTGAAGGCACGCTACTGGAAGTGGTTACAGAAGCGGCAGTTGTTGCAGCAGCAGTAGAGACGGCAGATGAAGGGCTTGGGGTGGCAATATCACCGCAAGCATCCGCCGCCTTGGTGACGTCTTCTCCGTACCACTGCCAGATGTTGTAGGCCAAGGCGCACTCGAGGCAAGCACTCAGCTTGGAGGTGTAGTCGCTGCTATCACAGTAGCCATCCGTCCGCGCATCGACGATCACGCCTCCTGAGAAGGGCAATTAGCGAGGATGCTGGAGGAATATGGGAAGTCTAGGTTAAGTACAGTACATACCACAGTTGGCATGGCACTCATATGCTGGAGTCCCGGGGGATATGTCCTGGCGCCTGAGAAGATGGAAGGAGTCGGGAAAGTACAGAGTGCCACATACGGGTCCTACACCCGCAGTCGCGAGAATGATAGAACGGAAAATACGCATATTGATACGACCGAAGTCAACGAGCGACTAAGGATGAGCCCTGGAGAAAATGAATGATACCCAGGGGCGCGGGACAGATGTGTGCAGAGAATTGCAGGTACCCGAGACGATTGGGACGGAGATTTATATAACTATGCCATGCAGCTTCCCATGTCCACTGAAGCTACTAATGTTTCGATATAGTTTGGCCAGCGCCGAAGGACAGTCTGACCTGACAGGGAATATGGAGACCGAGCCGTCTTGCACGTGGAAATAAGGTCGGCAAGACATGTCATTTGAGGTCAGTGGAGATTGACTCTTCTTGACACATGTACGAAGGTGTGGTAACCCACGCCTCCGTACTCCGCCGAGACCGGAAACGGGGCAATGGTTGTGGAAACCGATGGCTCGGCAAGCTCAGATGTCTTCACATCCGTTTGAGACACGGACAACAGCCCTTGTTGGCCTCGGTGGTGCAACCACGGACGGTGAATTGCCGGTGGCACTCTGTTGATGAAACCTTGTATACAGGCGCTTCGAGGGCGGAGGGTGGAGAAGTCTGATCTAATCTTATCAGATCGGCGGACCGGTCGAGATGCTGTGCGCCAAGACTCTTCTAGCGACGCCTCCGCCTTGACCGTTGCCGCACGACCTTGGCGCTGAGAGCCATTGTCCTCGAGAACGCTTTTGTCTGGACGGTGATGGTTCTCTCTGATCATGTCCGGTCAGGTTACATCGAATGATAGACCGTCGAGTACGCCGCTCCTCACCGCAGCCTGATACATTCAACCCATAGGACGCCACCGACCACACTGGACCGCAGTCTGATGGCGATAGGTCAAGTCAGATATCCCACTGTGCAGGATTAGTGGCCTGTGCAACATGCGCCGATATCGCAAGGCATGTCTAGTTGCATGGTTGCAATGCTAGCTGGTGGCATCCTCTCTGGCGCCCCATGAAGCGCCGCCTGGACATGCCATGAATCGAAACATGCATATCAGGATGCTAACAAAGTCGACCCGTGCTGCTTAATTGCGGGGTTTAATATCAGCTTTTCTTCCCATCCAGGTCACAGACCTCTCTAACTACAACGGGAAACAGTCTTTCGATGGATCGACTGACCGTTGACCGAATACCAATCAGACCGGGGATGGTGCATCACTGGTATCGCAACCAGCCATATGTCCGAACCAGCTCAAATACCGGTGATATAGCACTTGCAGTTCAGACCTGCCATTTCATCATTTTCTGTCTGACAATCAGTCAGTCAGTATCGATCTTCTTCTGAGTACATAATGTATTTCGCATCGGTTGTGCTGGCACTTGCCAGCACCTTTGCTGCCTTGGCCGGCGCCCAGGAGAGCAGTGATATGGGCCCCGCCGCTATCCTGTGGCCCCCGGACAGACCATGGGCTGCAGCACAAGACAACATCCCTCCTTGTGGATCGTCTGCGGGAGTCGGAAATCGAACGGAATTTCCCCTGGGTATGAATCCTTTGAATACCTGTTAGAAAATATTCTAACATTGATGATGGAGAAAATGGTGCTGTTGCGCTTGTGATTCAGGATGAATCGTACAATATTAACCTGGCCATATCCTATGAGACCAGTATTTCTCGCCTCTCCTTGCTGCTTTTCACATGAGACGTACAGCTGACACTTTCCAGATCCAACAAGTAATGATGACTTCACAACCATTGTGTCGTCCAAATACTTCCCCGAGCTGGCTCCTGGACACGAATGCTATTCTGTCCCAAACCCGCCATCAAATATTGTTGCCGGGTCCAACGCCACTTTGCAGATTAAATACGTGTCCGATTTCAACACTGGAAAGAACGAGACGTTCTACGCCTGCTCGGATATAACCTACGTTCCCTTGAGCTCGTTCACGACAGATATTCCATGCTTCAACGTTTCGATAGACGACCCCGAGATTGTCTCCTCCAAGATCGCTGGCCAAATCACTACAGCAACTGCAACTTCGACTGCGACAGCCACATCTGCTGCAAGCACGAATAAGTCATCTAAGAGCGGTCTCTCTGGCGGTGCAATCGCTGGAATCGTTGTAGGATCGGTTGTCGGCGGCTCTCTTGTCATCGGCGTTCTGGCACTCGTGGGTCGCCGTCTGCACCGGAAAGCAAAGCGGGAGAAGGTGGTGGCCCTGAGGATGAACGAATTGACGAACCCGGTTAAGACAACATCGACGACGTCGGATGGTCAGTGAATACGGGCAGTCTGTGCAGTGCCTCTTTCCGCTCAGCTATGACGTCGTGGTTAATGTCTGCAACGAGATGGAGATTATGGCTTTGTTCTCATACCGCGATGACTTTTTCGACGGCCAGAGTTTTAAAAGTAGTATGAACGCAGGAATATATTCTGGTTTCTGACACTTTGCTTCCATGTGTGTCTGTATGTCTTCGTTGTAGTAGAATGTACATAGAGTAGCTTAAGAACCGATAAATATAAAGGCTTTTAGAACTTGATGGAACAAAGCTGTCGCTCCTATAACGAATTATGGTCCATCTTCCTTGATCAAGGAAGAACACAATTCCGCTGCTCAGCGCTGGCGATATAACGGTACCATGGTCCTCGCCATCGTATTCTCTAAGCTCCACCCTACGCAGCCGATGACTCTTCAGTAGCCGATCATACATTTCCTTGCACTTGTCTGCCATTCGTCGCTCCATGCAATTGCTTAATCTTCGCTCATAGTTCTCAGACGACTCACTTCTGTGGCGCCTTGGAAACTGTTCCAAAGGTCCATAAGAAATTCTCAGCGATGGTAATGCTCCACCTCCCCATCTACTGCGAAATCGAGCTTCCTCTTCCGTGATGAACCGGTCGTTCCACCCGATGGACGGGCTTGCAGCAAGATAAGTGTCGAAACACGACGGTCTTGTGAAGAGTGTATGAAGCACGAAGAGACCACCATAGGAATGTCCAAAGAGTGCTTCCCGGTTGATGTGCAAGTTGGGGAACAGTGATGACCGAACGAATGGTCGTACTACCAACTCTATAAAGTCTAAGAAGCTGTCCGCACCACTGTAAGGTCGCAGATTCGGCCTTCCATCTGGCCCATTTGGTGGTGTATAGCGGAAGCTGGGAGGTGTCAGGTCCAGATCTCGTCGGTCACTGTATACAGAGTCGATCAATGGATATCCGACATCGACGACGACGCAGTTCGCTTGGCTGCCATAACGCAGTTTTCGACGCCGAACGATATCGGTAGCCGACAAGAACATGGCGTTGCCATCGACAAGGTATCTACATGGGGCGCTTCGATAAGCATCCATACGAACAGAAACTAAAGACAGACTTACATAGCACGGGCGTCTCCTCTCACATCTCTGGATTCCCAGTCCAATGGCCAAGAGACTTGAATCTGATATACTAGGCCGGCGGAGTTCGTAAAGTTCCACGTCTCGACATTGCGAGCTATAAGCTCAGCCTGGCTGGGAGACCAGTCTCGATGCATTAGTTTTGCTTAGAGAAGCCTGCCCAAGTTTTTGTATTTTGTCTGTGTGCTTCTCTGGGACAGAAGGTTAGAGAAATAAGAAAGTCCATAGGGCAGTATGGAGTACGTGAAGTTTTGTTATAGATGCACATATATGTATCTACATATCTGCCAGAAATATAGTTTGAAATAAATATATGCTCCAATACGAACTACTAAAAAAAATTCTCATGCCCTAGTCTTGGCGTTACTGTGCTATGCACGGAGCAGACAGCTACCAAGTGATCGGAAAGTCGGAGATGCAATTATTTCCGACAGCTTAGAGGTTGTCTGTATAGGTTGATGTACTGAATGTCGCTGATATGCTATTTTCTTTTGCGTTGATAGTCGACCGCTTTTAGTCTTTCTAGCCCAGTGAACAGGATACCAATACCTAGGTACTCGAAAGGCCACATGTAGCTTTCCGTTCTACAGCCAGACACAATTAATAGTAGCTGTAGTACCCATTCTAGAAAGAGAAGGCGTATGTTTATTATGCCACGCCTTTTCGGATTGAGATCAATGCTCCACGTCTGTGAAATTTTGGCAGTCTCCGATACCAAGACGGCCCAGAACGTCAAGCAAAGGAATCGCGCCTCGGCGCTCCACCCTGAGTTATACTGAGATTTGTGTTCGCTTAAAAAAACTATTTGGAGCATAGCACCGAAATCACAGTCAGGATATTCTACCGCAGCTCTTCTTGTCTTATCTTGATTGATTATTATAGAGTGAATTTGTAATCAGGATGTTTTGCTCCGCTTTCTGCCCACTCTGGGCTATTTGCCGTCCTCTGTCGGCTATTTGTAGCGTCAACTCTAATTACGAAGCTGCTTGCACGTGGCGATTGATTAGATTAGATTATCTTGCCTTGTCGGCATATTCGATTATCTGGTCGTGTGACTATTTGGCAATCTAGACGGACCGTGGAAGCCTTACAATATATACCTCGTCTACTACCTGGCGCAGGTAGATGTTGACAGAATGACTGTAGTGATTTCATCTCAATTGCTATTTCATTGCTCTAACAAGTCTGGCTGAGATGGGGAGCTTATCGGCACAGCAATCGAGAGGCCATGCGCCTGGTCAAGATCACATATCTTCAATCGCCGCGAACAGAATCAATGCAATTGAAACAATTGACAATACGGATACGAAATCCTACAGCAGCGACTCTGGTATCCAAAAAGCGAATATCTTTAAACGATCATGGACCAAGCAGTCACTTGTCATTGCGTTCTCTGGGTAAGAGTGTCACCTAATAACCACATGTTGATTTCGGAAAAATCCATATTCTAAAAGTATTTGCGCTAGTTTGAGAGTTTAGGCTCTTTCTCTGCACACTGATCATAAACTTCTCAAACTATTCCACCCAGGTCTACGAGCCCTACATAACGAGCGCCTTTAAGCAGCATTCGGCGATGAGTGCGGCGAGAGTTGTCGTCAACATCACAGTGTTGGCGTATCCTATCATTGCAAAACTGGGAAATGGGTGTACCTCTATTGATAAATCAGAACCCCCTGCTAACATCTGTTAAGGTGTTCGGCAGAGCAGAAATGTTTATATTTTCTATCTCTGTCCAGATCCTTGGCTTCATCCTCTATGCGTCCTGCCAGAATATCGGACAATACGAAGTGAGTATATGGGATGATGCAGGAACAAAGGAATTTCAATTGTGAGCTTTACTGACAAATTCCTGTGATTAGGTAGCAAGTATCTTTGACACCATCGGCTTAATGGGTTTTATTATCACCCAACAGGTCTTCATCGCGGACGCGACGAATCTCATCAACCGTGCCCTATGGTCCATGTTACCAGACTCGCTCACTACGATACCAACGTTATATTTAGGTACCATAGTCGGAGAGGATATGCTATCTCACTCGTCGTGGCGATGGGGATGGGGCATGTGGGCCATTATTCTGCCTTTTTGTGCAGTGCCTCTCGTGGCGACTATGATTATCCTGCAGAGGCGTGCATCCAAGAATGGGCTCAGCAAGACGCAGCTCTCTACCATAACGGGGTGCGCGGAAGATAATTCCTTGCGGAGAAAGATGTACCAGCTTCTCTGGGTACAGCTTGATCTTCCCGGGGCCTTTTTCCTCGTCGCAGGCATGTCATTGTTCCTGATACCGTTGTCTTTGACAGGATCTTCGAAAGTACCAGGTGGTCAGAGCCATTGTTTATTGCGATGCTTGTCCTTGGCGTGGTGCTTGCTGTAGTCTTTATCGTCTGGGACTCTGTGTTCGCGAAAAAGCCATTCATTCCGTACAGAATGGTCCGGAATAGGACTGTTGGTGCTGCCTGTCTGCTGGGAGCACTGGATTTCTTCCACTATGCGGTGTTTACTATTTTCTTTCCCAGCTACTTGCAAGTCGTTGGTAGATTCAGCCCTGGTCATGCAACAAGGATCGAGCATGTTACATTTTCCGTTCCTTTGTTTCAGAATCTTGCTGATGGTTTCAAGCAACTCCCTCCGTGTCGCCTTCCAGGTCTCGGGAATTGTTGCATTCTTGCTTATGAAGTATTCCAAGCGCTCGCAGATCTGTGCCCTTATTGGAGTGCCGATGTGTGTTCTCGGTCAGGGAATACTCATTTATCTGATTGATATGGGCAATGGCCGAACTGACAATGAGGCATCATTTGTCGCAGCGAAATCACTCATTGGAGTCGGACGTGGGTTCTACCAGACGGCGTCACAAGTCTCTGTCCAGGCTGTTGTTTCAAAACAAGAATTGGCAGTTGTCACTGCTGTATTCTTTGCGTCTATGAGCGTAGGCGGTGCTATCGGCACAAGGTACGCTTTCATGTTCCATGGACCATCCAAAGAACTATTTTCTGATATGACCACAGTGTATCAGGAGCTATCTGGAGAAGCCAGCTTCCTGCAAAACTCAGGGAGTATCTCCCAGCTGAGATCAAGAGCCGAGCTCCGGCCATATTCAAATCAATCGTTAATGCACAGAAATACGCAAAGGGAACAGCAGGGCGCACTGCCATCGACCGGAGCTACCGCGAGTCTCAGCAGATTTTGGCAATTGCAAGAATAGCTGCATTGGCACCTATGGTGATTTTAATGCTGTTCTTGAAGAATGTTCATCTGGACAAGGAGGAGGAAGAAGCCGCAACCAATGTTGCGCAGGATCCCCGATCTTTGGATACCAAGGAAGCCCATGGAATTACCTGTTAGAATGAATTCCGGAGACTGTGAGAGAGCTGATAATAGAAGAACTTTGTGTTAACAGTAAATCTTACTCCTATATTTCTTTGCGTTCTGTGAAAGAATTTGGTCCAGATACACAACACCCATAGCTGTCATCAAAGATTTGAATGTGCTGCCATAAGACCGCCGCTACGGAGTACGCTGATCACCTCTGTAGCACTTCGTTCTCCGGACTCGACAGCCCCCTCCATGTATCCTCTGAAAACAGATGCGGTTTCCGTCCCTGCGAAGTGAATCTTAAGGAATGACGTCTTCAACTCCGTGCCCAACTTGTGATATAGGTTCGGACCCATTGAAGGGAAACAGGCCCCTCGAATGTATTCATCCCCATACCAGTCATGTTCATTGATCTCCAGAACATCGTACACAAGGGGTTGGTGCTCTTTTGGCAACATCTCAGCGATGCAGTCGAGCACGCTCTTCTCTCTTTCCAGCGACGAGAGCTTACGGTATTTCTCTGCAAGTTTTGAAAGGATAAAGCATGCAATTACGTTTTCCCCTGCTCGGCCGACCGGCAGGTTTCATTGGATACAACAAAGCGGGCGGAATCTTCTTGTTGCCAGATCCCCTGAAGATTGCTATCTTCGGATGATATTCTTACCAAGATAAGCGCGGTTAAACATATTGGCTTGAATATTCCACCCTTTCACAGATACAGGTCTCGAATGGCTCATAAATAGAGGGGAAGAAGATAAATAAGGGGGGAGGACAGGGTATGTCCAACGCGAATCAGATATGGCTGAAGTTCCCCGATGTAACGCCGGAGGGTTGCTGAGTGGCATGCGCATTAGGAATGATGGTTGCAGATCTAGAACCCAATTCGATTTGGTCACCGACGTTCCCATGTTCCCTGTATCATCCCCACAATTTAGGCCTTGTCTAGATCTTCGCCGGATTGCTTGTTTGCAAGTAAGTGGGACTTCGCCGCATACAAGTATCCAATTGATGACTTCCGATAAGCGCGCTTAACTTGCGATAATTCTCCACCTGAATCTCATATGAGTCTGGTGCTTCAGTTACTTCTCTAGTATCTAGTTCCTGGTAGCGGGGTAGGTGCAGAGCGTCCCTTTTTTTACCGGTGATGGTCATAAATCAGGAATGAATGAAATGGCATAAAGACAGCTCACTCCCTGTCGGTCAAAGCGAGGTCTTATCGACCTTGATGATACTTTGTTGCGCAGGAAAACGCGGCTTAAAAACTCCTTGAACTTCTACAAGTTCATGCATGAAAATGCTCTCTCGGTTAAAATATGCATTCCCCTCCCTTCTTTCTTTCCTAAAGGAGGTCAAAATTGTTAAAGCGGAGAGATGGAGCAGACTTGAACTCCTTGTATTCCATCTTCAGATGAGTGACAATCCTTTGTTCACATAAAGATTTCGTGTCTGTTTCCCATTCTAGTTAACCCCCAGTTTCAATCTCTGCGAGATCTTCCTGAGAAGTTCTGCATATTATATATGAAAGTGGAAGTACTGGAGTCCTCCAAGTCTGATAATCAGAAACCTATCTTAATATATCTTCTGACGTTACCACATCTCTCAAAATAGCAGATTGGAAGCTCTATACCATAGTCGGAAATATTGTCCATGTGAGCATTAGTACAGTTATCGGTGCTTAATTATATATACCTAACGAGATCAATATCTGTACAGTCAAACTGGCCGTGAGCATTATGTCACAAAACAATTGCATCCTTCTGCGCGCGTTGTAGTATAAAACTCCGCGCCCTTCATCATTCTCCGTCTAGATTTGTAGATGTAAATATATGTTGTGGCTGTTTCTGGCAGCAGTCAAGCAGCTCAAATCTTGACCGAACCCCCAGCTGCATCTCTCCATAAAAAACCAGCAGTCTCGTTTTGCAGGGTGAGTGGTGTGCGGGCTTTACCATTACCGGCTAAGGCAGCAGATTGAAGATTATCTACGCCATGTCTTGCCAGAATATCAAAGATAAGCTCAAAGATGAGACACATCCACTTTATCCGCGCCTCTAGAGGTGGCTCCAGTTCCTGTCTTCCACCCCCTCGTCCGCGCGTCTTTCTCTTTCAATCGATGGAGGGGATCCTTTCCATCGACCTCGCCGCCGCTGCTCGGTCCCCGAAACCCAAGTTCACTCGAAGCAGAACCGGCTGCCTCACCTGCCGTGCACGGCGAAAGAGATGCGGGGAGCAGAAGCCGGTGTGCGATGGCTGCGTCCAAAACTGCTTGCTCTGCGCCTGGCCCGCGGCGATCAAACCTCCACACCAGGTTGATGGCGATGTGAGAAAATCGAGATCGAATCGTTACAGAGCCAACGCCGGCCGGATAACGACAACCTGCTCTTCTCAGCCATACCATGCATCTCAAGGACACTTCTCGAACCGCACACTCTCCCCCACGGCAGAGAGTGATGCAGCGAAGCTTTTGCAACTCCCCATGACCCCGTCGTCGTGGCCGAATCTTCGACACGATGTGCGTGCTCAAGAGTTCCTGCAGCACTTCCTCGAGCGCACCGCTCCGGAACTCGTGACGGTGGCCATGCCTGAGAATCCATTCATCAATTATCTCCTTCCGTTGGCATATAGAGATGACAAGATTCTGCATGCCATTCTGGCCCTCAGCGCCTCTCACCGGGTCTTTCAACGATCCAGCAGCCGTGTCGATTGCTCGAAATCACTATGCTATTGCATTGCGCGCAGCGAAGTACCAAGTGACCAAGGTGGCCCAGGGCATGTGCCATGACCTGCTGCCCTTTTTGGCTTTGCTTCTCACCTTGGCTCAGTTTGAGGTAGGATCGGAAGATATACTTTCGTCCCTATATAAAAAGATGTCGGACTGCGCGAACCTCGTAATCCGAAGGTATGATGATGAAAGCTCTGATTATTCCAATCTACCTCACTATCTGACCACTATTTATGGACTTAGGGGTTAAGACCTTCCGAATACTTCTTT
>ENA-UOWK01000502-UOWK01000502.1-bioreactor-metagenome-genome-assembly--contig:-NODE-502-length-20461-cov-5.458199_pt1 | contig 20461 bp, 23 predicted proteins | sample MGYA00238157_ERZ761612 | MGnify/ENA primary metagenome ERZ761612 (study PRJEB28901, sample SAMN06268035) | bioreactor metagenome | isolation source: Joint BioEnergy Institute, California, USA | place... | reverse complement strand
GGTGGCGCTGGCTGCTGCCCTCCTGGCTCTCTCCTACATGGCCATGCCGCGTCCCGGCCTGAGCCGCCAGTTGCTGGCGGCCGTGATCATCGGCCTGGGCATCAGCGCCATGCACTACAGCGGCATGGCCGCGATCCGCTCCCCGGCACAGGCTTACTACCACAGCGGCCTGTTTACCCTGTCCATCGCCATTGCCATCAGCGCCAGCTTCGCCGCGCTGTTGCTCAACCGCTACGTACGCCATGGCTCGCAGAAGCGCCAACGCTGGATGATGGTTTCCGCGGCGCTGGTGATGGGCGCCGCGATCGCCTCCATGCACTACACCGGCATGGCTGCACTCAATCTGGTGGTGCCGGAAGGCACGCCGCTGCAACTGCGCAGCGCCGACAACAGTGTGCAGCTGGTACTGATCGTCGCCTCCATCACCCTGCTCATCCTCAGCCTGAGCCTGGCAGCGGCCTGGATCGGTAGAAAGCTCGATGACAAGGAGCGCGACCTGCAACGGGTCAATACCCTCCTGGTACAGCTCGACCAGGCCAAGGCCTCGCTGGAACAGGTGGCGCATTTCGACCCACTGACCGAGTTGCTGAACCGCCGTGGATTCAATCGGGTATTCGCCGCCACGCTGGAAGAACACGCGGTGACCGGGCGCACCCTGGCGGTGATGTTTCTCGATATCGACCACTTCAAGCGCATCAATGACAGCCTTGGCCACGATGCCGGTGACGAGCTGCTGCGTGTCGTCGCGCAGCGCATTCGCGCGGCACTGCGTGAACGCGACATCATCGCGCGCTTTGGCGGCGACGAGTTCTGCGTGGTCGCCAGCCTCGACAGCAACGCTGACCCGCGCGGGCTGGCTGCGCGCATGCTCGAACAGATGAAGGAACCGATCAGCCTGGCCGGCCGCAAGATCGTGATGACCACCAGCGTCGGCATCAGCCTGTTCCCGCAGGACGGCAGCAGCGCCGATGAGTTGCTCAAGCATGCCGACCTGGCGCTCTATCAGTCCAAAGGCAGCGGGCGCAACGTGGTGCATTTCTTCAATCCGCACCTGAAGCAGAAAGCCTCGTTCGAGCTGCAACTGGAAGAAGATCTGCGCCAAGCCCTGCTGCAGGACAACGGCCTGGTTCTCTACTACCAGCCGATCATCGACCTGCGCAGCGGTGCCCTGAGCAAGCTGGAGGCCCTGGTGCGCTGGAATCATCCACAGCACGGTCTGCTCACACCGGAACGCTTCATTGCCATCGCCGAGGCCAACGGCTTCATCGACCAGCTCGACAACTGGGTGCTGCGCCGTGCCTGTCTCGATCTCAACAGCCTGGAACAGATGGGGTATCCGGGGTTGAAGATCGCGGTCAACTGCTCGGCGCTCAACCTCGCCAATGACCAGTTGCCGGGCCGCATCGAACAACTGCTGACCGCGACCCGCTGCCCCGCTCATTGCCTGGAGCTGGAGGTAACCGAAAGCGCGCTGCTGAGCAACATCAACCGCGCGATCGGCCTGCTGGAAAACATCCGCGCGCTGGGGGTGAGCCTGTCCATCGACGATTTCGGCACCGGTTATTCATCCCTCGCCTATCTGCGTCGCTTGCCACTGGATACGCTGAAGGTGGACCGCTCCTTCATACAGGATGTGGCCAACTCCAGTCAGGACCGCGAGATCGTCCACGCCATCATCGCCATGGCCCATGCCCTGCATCTGAAAGTCGTCGCCGAAGGCGTGGAGACCACTGCGCAGCTGGCGTTCCTGCAGGAGCGCGGTTGCGATCAGGTGCAGGGTTACCTGTTCAGCAAACCAGTGCCGCTGGAGGAAATCGTGACCCTCTTTCCGCCACACTTCCGGCCGCTGGAACGGGTGGCGGCAAGGTTTTGAGCCTTCGTCCCAGAGCAAAGGCTCGCCGCTGAAGCGCCGCCTACAAGCAGCTGTACAGCCCCTGTGGGAGGGGCTTCAGCCGCGACTCAGGCACGTCTCCCACTCAAGCCCTGAACGCCTGCAACCAGCCCAGACTCGCCTGCGTGCCCGCCTCGCCGGGCTTGTATTCGGCCCCCAGCCAGCCGCTGTAACCGCTGTCACGTAAAGCACCGAGCAGCGCCGGGAACGCCAACTCGCCCGTACCTGGCGCGCCACGCCCCGGCACGTCGGCGAACTGCACATGACCAATGCGCCCCGCCAGCAGGCGGATGCCGGCAGCCACGTCCAGCCCCTGGCGCGCCATATGGTAGAGGTCGTATTGCGCCGCCAGATTGGGATGATCGACCGCACGCAACAGCTCATCGAGATGCTCCGGCGTGTTGATCAGAAAACCCGGCATATCGATGGGGTTGATCGCCTCGACCAGCACGCGGATGCCGAGTGCGGCGAATGCCTCGGCACTCTTGCGCAGGTTGGCAACCAGGCAGTCCAGCGCTTGCTCCCGGCTGACACCTTCGGCCAGGCGCCCTGGCAGAACGTTGACGCAGGCCGGGCGCACCATGGCGGCATAGGTCAGCGCCTCCTGCAAAGCGGCATCGAACTCGGCCTGACGCCCCGGCACGGCGGCCAGGCCAGGGCCGCCACTCATCAGGTCGCCAGCCGGCACGTTGATCAGCACCAGCGGCAGGCCGCTGAGCTCCAGCACTTCCTTCAGGGCGATGGACGGCAACTCGTAAGGGAACTGGATTTCCACACCCTCGAACCCCGCGCGCATCGCCGCCAGCACGCGCTCGCGCAGCGGCAGCTCGGTGAACAGCATGGACAGATTGGCGGCGATCTTCATGGACGCTGCTCCCGCAGCAGTTCCACCAGCGTGGCGGGGTCACGCTCCAGATTGCCCTGGCTGCCGTGCAGGCGCATCAGCTGGGCAGCCAGGCCGCTCATGGGGGTGGCGCTGCCTTGCTCGCGCGACAGTTTCACCGCCGTGTCGAGATCCTTGAGCAAGGTGCGCACGTGCCACTTGATCGGCTCGAACTGGCTAGCGGCCATTTGCGGCGCCAGGATCTGCAGCGGCTTGGAGTCGGCGAAACCGCCGGCAAGCGCGGGGGCGATCAGGCTGGCATCGACACCGGCGCGCTCGGCCAGCGCCACCACTTCGGCAATCACCAACGCGTTGCAGGCGACGATCATCTGGTTGCACACCTTGGTCACCTGCCCGGCACCCACTTCGCCCATGCGCGTCAGACGCTGCCCCAGGTGCGCGAGCACCGGGCGCACACGCTCCACATCCTCTGCTCGGCCGCCGGCCATGATCGCCAGCGTGCCGGCTTCGGCACCCGGCGTACCGCCGGAAACCGGTGCATCAACCCAGCGCATACCGGTGCGTGCCTCCAGCTCCGCCGCCATCTCACGTGTGGCAGCCGGTTCCAGGCTGGAGAAGTCCACCAACAACTGCCCCGGCCGCGCGCCTTCGATGATCCCGCCCGGGCCGAACACCACCTCGCGCACCACCTCGGTATTGGCCAGGCAGAGCATCACCACATTGGCATCGCGACACAGCTCGGCGGGGGTTTCCACGCGATGCGCGCCCTGCTCCAGCAGTGCAGTGCACTTGTCCGGAGTGCGATTCCAGAGCGTCAGCGGGTAGCCTGCAGCGAGCAGGCGGCGGGTCATCGGCAGGCCCATCAGACCAATCCCGGCGAAGGCCAGGGCGGGTAGCGTTGCAGTCATCGATCAACTCCAGGCAGTTCGTATCCAGCGTGCATATTAACCCCGGAGTCAATGCGTCGTGCTGCAAGCACGGCGTACGGCCACTATACTTCGCGCGCCTTCCCCGCTATTGAACCGGAGAATCCGACATGTTCAAGAACACCCTGGCTCTCGCCGCTGGCATCGCTCTGTCCGTATCCGCCGTATTCGCGCAAGCCGCCGATGTCCTCAAGGTCTCGGCCATCCCCGACGAAGCCCCCACCGAGCTGCTGCGCAAGTTCAAGCCGCTGGGCGCGTACCTGGAGCAGGAGCTGGGCATGAAGGTTGAGTTCGTGCCGGTGGCCGACTACGCCGCCGTGGTCGAGGCCCTGGCCGCCGACCGCATAGACATGGCCTGGCTGGGCGGCTTCACCTTCGTCCAGGCACGCCTGAAGACCGGCAATGCCGTACCGCTGGTACAGCGCGAACAGGATGCCGAATTCACCAGCAAGTTCATCACCTCCGATCCGGCGGTGAAATCGCTGCAGGACCTCAAGGGCAAGACCTTCGCCTTCGGCTCGGTGTCTTCCACCTCCGGCAGCCTGATGCCGCGCTACTTCATGCTGCAGGACGGCATCAAACCGGAAGAGTTCTTCAGCCGCGTGGCCTATTCCGGCGCACACGATGCGACTGTCGCCTGGGTGCAGGCCGGCAAGGCCGATGGCGGCGTGCTCAATGCCTCGGTGTGGCAGAAGCTGGTCGATGCCAAGAAGGTCGACACCGACAAGGTCAAGGTGATCGCCACCACCCCCACCTACTACGACTACAACTGGACCGTACGCGGCAACCTCGACGCCGATCTGCAGGCGAAGATCAAGGCTGCCTTCCTCGCCCTCGACCCGGCCAAGCCCGAGCAGAAGGCGATTCTCGACCTGCAGGCCGCCAGCCGCTTCATCGACACCAAGCCTGAGAACTACGAAGGGATCGAGGAAGCCGCTCGCGCCGCCGGCCTGTTGAAGTGAGCGTCGCCCTGCGTGGCGTGGGCCTGGCCCACGCCAACGGCAAGGTCGCGCTCGAGGGTATCGATCTGACCCTTGCTCCTGGCGAGCGGGTGGCCATCATCGGCCCCTCAGGCGCCGGCAAGACCACCTTGCTGCGCCTGTTGGCCACCAGCCTGCAACCCTCACGTGGCGAGATCGACCTGCTGCAGCACAACCCCTGGCGCCTGCCTGCTGGTAAGCGCCAGCGCCTGCGTGCACGCATCGGCCTGGTTCACCAGGCGCCGCCGCTGCCGCCGCGCCAGCGCGTCGTCACCGCCGTACTGGCTGGCAAGCTCGGCCAGTGGCCTGTGGTCAAGGGCCTGATCAACCTGCTGCATCCGCTGGATGCCACTGGCGCGCAGGCTGCTCTGGCCCGCCTGGATATCGCCGACAAACTCTACCAACGCTGCGACCAGCTCTCCGGCGGCCAGTTGCAACGCGTTGGCATTGCCCGCGTGTTGTACCAGGCGCCGGAGCTGATTCTCGCCGACGAGCCGGTTTCCGCCATGGACCCGGTACTGGCCGGCCATACCCTGGCCGTACTCAACCGCGAGGCCGCCGAACGCGGTATGACCCTGGTCGCCAGCCTGCATGCCGTCGACCTGGCCCTGGCGCATTTTCCCCGCGTCATCGGCATACGCGACGGACGCATCGCCTTCGATCTGCCAGCCGGTGCGGTGCAGCCGGCGCAACTGGATGCGCTGTATGCCAACGAGCAATTGCAGGCCACGCCCGGTTCACCCGCGCAGCCGCAACCGGTACATATCCCGCGATGCTGAACCGCGCCCCACGCGACCCCGCCGCCTTACCGCGACTGCTCATAACCGTGCTGGCGTTGTTGCTGTTGTGGCCAGGTGTCAACCTCAGCGAGCTGGATTTGGCGGTACTGGTGGATGGCGACAACACCCGCGCCATGGGAAACTTCCTCGCCGGTTTCTGGCCGCCTGCACATGACGGCGAGTTCCTCGCACTGCTCGGCCGCGCCACTCTGGAAACCTTGGCCATCGCCACCGCCGGCATGAGCCTGGCCCTGCTGATCGCCCTCCCCGCTGCGCTCCTGGCGACACGCGCACTGTCGTTGTCGGCTGTTCATCGTGGCGGCCGCCCGGCCTGGTGGGCGCAACTGGCACGCTGGCCGGTACGCGGCTTGCTGATTTTCCTGCGCAGCGTGCCGGAGATCGTCTGGGCGCTGCTGTTCGTGCGCGCCGTCGGCCTCGGCCCCACTGCCGGCGTGCTGGCCATCGCCATCACCTACGCCGGCATGCTCGGCAAGGTTTACGCAGAAATCTTCGAGTCGGTGGATGCCCGCCCTACTCGTGCGCTACTGGAGGCCGGCAGCAGCCGCCTGGCAGCCTTCGCCTACGGTGTGTTGCCCAACTCGGCCGGGGAGATGCTGTCCTACACCGTGTACCGCTGGGAATGCGCCATCCGCGCTTCAGTGGTGATGGGCTTCGTCGGTGCCGGCGGGCTGGGGCAGCAGATCGACCTGTCGCTGCGCATGTTCGCTGGCGGCGAAGTGGCGAGCATGTTGCTCACCTTCCTGCTGCTGGTGCTGCTGGCCGATCAGCTCAGCCGCCTGCTGCGTGCGAGGCTGACATGAGAGCCGGCAACCTGATTTTGTTCGCCGCCCTTATCGCCGCGGTGATCGCCTCGTTCCTCTATCTGGGCATCGACCTCGGTGCGCTGGTCGCCGGCGATAGCCTGGCGCAGATGGGCAAGTACGCCAGCGGTTTCCTGCAGCCGGATTTCTCTGCCACGCACCTGCACGCCATCGGCCGCGGCGCCCTGGAAACCCTGGCCATGTCCGCCATCGGCACGCTGCTTGCCGCGCTGCTCGGCCTGGCCCTGGCGCTACCGGCCGCCGGGCGTTTCGGCGGACTCGCCCTGCATGCCACCCGCCTGCTGCTCAACGCCCTGCGCGCCATCCCGGAACTCGTCTGGGCTGCACTGATGGTTCTGGCCGCCGGGCTGGGCCCCAATGCCGGTACCCTGGCACTGGCCCTGCACACCGCTGGCGTGCTCGGTCGCCTGTTCGCCGAGGCCCTGGAGAACACCCCGCGCGAGCCGGCCGAGGCCATCCGCGAAAGCGGCGGCGGCCGCCTGGTTGCCTTCTGCTACGGCACCTTGCCCGGCGTATGGCCACAACTGGTGGCGTACACGCTGTATCGCTGGGAAAACAACATCCGCATGGCCAGCGTGCTCGGCTTCGTCGGTGCCGGCGGACTGGGACAGATGCTCTACATGAGCCTCAGTCTGTTCCAGGAAGCCCAGGCCGCTACGGTGATCCTGGCCATGTTGCTGCTGGTGCTGGCAGTCGACGCCTTGAGTGGTTGGGCGCGACAGCGTTGGGTGAGTGGCTGAACCCGCTGTGCGCTGAGCGACCAGGCTCGGCAGTCGCGAGCTCGCCTTCGCTCCCGCTCGCAACACGCAAATTCGGTCGCAACTGCTTAGCGGGCTTGGCCCGCGACCTGCTGAGGATTTCGCGCATTGACATATCGGTAAATACCGATATTATCGCGCCATGGAACTGATCGAAATCTTCAAAGCCCTCTCGAACCGTACGCGCCTTGAAATTCTCAAGGGGCTGAAGGATCCCGCGAAGAACTTCCCTCCACAGGATGAAGGAGACGTTCACGAGGTGGGGGTCTGCGTCAGTAGCATCCAGGAAGGCGTCGGGTTGTCGCAATCGACGGTGTCCGACTACCTAGCCACTCTGCACCGAGCGGGTCTGGTCAAAGTCAGGCGTATCGGGCAGTGGACGTACTACAAGCGCAATGAAGAAACCATCAGTGCCCTGGCCGAGCTGATAGGGAAAGAGCTGTAATCGCTTTAACTTTTTATATCGAAAAATCCCGATATTTCTTTTCGATCAACAGGTTTGCGGCGAGTCAGGCGCATAGGGAAAGAGCTGCGAGTTTTTCCACCACAATATATCGAAAAATACCGATATCCCTTTTTAGCGAAACGAGGAACACGACATGAAAGCGCAAGTACTGGACTCATTTGGCGGCCCGGAATCATTCGAGCTTCGCGAGGTACCCAAGCCGGTGCCACAGGCAGGACAGGTGCTGGTCCGCGTTCACGCCACCTCCATCAACCCGCTGGATTACCAGGTGCGTCGCGGCGACTATGTCGACTACGTCCCCCTTCCCGCCATTACCGGGCATGACGTATCCGGTGTGGTCGAAGCGGTCGGTCCGGGTGTGACCAGCTTCGTGCCGGGCGACGAGGTCTGGTACACCCCGCAGATCTTCGACGGCCCCGGCAGCTACGCCGAGTATCACGTTGCAGCGGAAAGCATCATCGGCAAGAAACCTACCTCACTGAGCCACCTCGAAGCGGCCACCCTGACCCTGGTGGGCGGTACGGCCTGGGAAGCGCTGGTGGTACGTGCCGAGCTCAAGGTGGGTGAGAGCATCCTGATACACGGCGGTGCCGGAGGCGTCGGTCATGTGGCGATCCAACTGGCAAAAGCCATGGGCGCCCGGGTGTTCACCACCGTGCGCGAAGCGAACTTCGAGTTCGCGCGGAGCCTGGGCGCCGACGTCGCCATCGACTACGAGCAAGAGGACTACGTCGACGCCATCCTGCGGGAAACCGATGGCCACGGCGTCGACGTGATATTCGACACCATCGGCGGCGACACCTTGTCACGTAGCCCCGATGCCCTCGCGCAACTGGGTCGCGTGGTCTCGATCGTGGACATCGCCAAGCCGCAGAATCTCATCCAGGCCTGGGGCAAGAACGCGAGCTACCACTTCGTCTTCACCCGCCAGAACCGCGGCAAGCTCGATGAGCTGAGTGCACTGGTCGAGCGTGGCCAACTGCGGCCACACGTCGGCGCCGTCTATTCGCTTGCGGATATTTCTCGCGCCCATGCGCTGCTGGAGAGCCCCAACAACGGCCTGCGAGGAAAGATCGCGATTGCCGTCGAGCCACAGACTCATCTCGCCAGTGCCTGACCAACCAACTCAACCCGAGGAATCACACATGATCTATGAAATCGCCCTGCTACCCGTGCATCAGGAACGCATTGAACCGTTCAGGCAGGCATTCGCCGACGTCGCCCCATTGCTCCGCCGCGCCAAGGGGTACCGTGGTCATATGCTGGCGCAAGGTATCGAAACGCCAGAACGGTTCAACCTGATAGTCCGTTGGCAAACCCTTGAGGATCACACGCCGGGCTTCGAGGCGAGTGAAGACCACCGGCAATTCATGATGGCGCTGGAAGATTACTTTTCAGACGAACCGCAGGTTTACCACATCGAAGGAGCAGCCTTTGCTGCAAGTGAGCCGGCGAGTCAGCACGGTTTCTTCGACATGCTAGAGTCACCACCTCAGGAGCTTCGTCGATAACCTGCTGTGATTGTGCCTGGACGTCGCGTGCCCGATGACCTTCGCTTGTCGCGACGAATCATCGGGCACGCGCATCCGCCCAAAGGAGAAATACCCGAGATGGACCGTTTTCAGCGCTTCGCTCCCCTATTGGCCCTTTGCCTGCTCCCCTTCTACGCCGAAGCTCGCCAGCAGCAACCCTGTGACGGCGCAATGCTGGAAGCACTCGCCAAGCAGCTGGGGCAGCAGGATTGGGCCACTCCCGATAGTCGAGGCGATGGTCGATTGGTGGCTGCTGCCTGCAAGCCCTGGCCGGATGACCCGAACCTGTCGGTGGTGACTCTGGCCTACCGCAGTGCAGCGGATACGACGCCAGCCGGCGAGCGCAACCTGCATTGGCTGACGGCGAAGGTGGAGAAGCGAACCGGGCAGTTGCGCGAGCGCTATGACGCTTACCTTGGCGAAGATGCCGAACTGGAAATCGATGCCAACAGCCTCTGGCTGGATACGGCCCGTTATCACCTGGCGCCTGGGGTTCGCGCCTTCGGTGTGGTGGTTAGCAGCGTGGCGCGCGGCGCAAGCTGCCCGGATGCCGGTTTCAATGACCTGCTGACGCTGATGGCGCCGGACGGCCCCCAGTTACGCCCCGTGCTCTCCACCTACCTGAGTTCCTGGTCGACGGTGAAAGGCACATCCTGCGTGATGGACAGCGATTTCCAATCGGAACAGGCCGACCTGACACTCGCCATCGCCTCCACGCAATCCCATGGTTATGCCGATCTACTGGTGAGCGCACGCGTTCGCGACGCGCGCGGCGGAAACACCCTGCGCACGGTGAACACGACTGTCCGCTACGACGGCAAACAGTACCCCTTCAAACAGTATCCGACTTTCTGGACGAGAGACGCGCAGCCGTAACGCTGTCGTACTCCTGAGCGCTACGCAAGGCTCCCCCCAGGCTTAGCGGGAGCCCTTGAATACCGGTGCAGAATCAGAACGTGGTTTGCACACGTACGTAGAACGTACGGAAGGTGCCTTCATCGGTCAGGCCATTTTCAGCGCCTTCGCCCGTTATCGGCCCTCACCTTGCAGCGCGACGTATCGCTTACACGGCTGCCTTGCCATTGCCCGTCTAGACTGCTGAATCCATCCACACCACCGAGGGGACTCAGCATGACCAGCAAGAACACCATCTGCCTCTGGTACGACCGCGACGCGCTGGAAGCTGCGACCTTCTATGCCGCAACCTTCCCTGACAGCGCGGTGCTGGCGGTGCATCACGCCCCTGGTGACTACCCATCGGGACAGCAGGGTGATGTGCTGACGGTAGAGTTCACCGTCATGGGAATCCCCTGCCTCGGCCTCAATGGCGGCCCGGCGTTCCAGCACAGCGAGGCGTTCTCGTTTCAGGTTGCGACCGACGATCAGGCCGAGACGGATCGCTTATGGCACGCGATCATCGACAACGGCGGACAGGCCAGTGAATGCGGCTGGTGCAAGGACAGGTGGGGCATCTCATGGCAGATCACGCCGCGCATCCTCAGCGCCGCCATCGCCAACCCTGACCGCGCGGCAGCCAAGCGTGCCTTCGAGGCGATGATGACCATGAGCAAGATCGAGATCGCCGTTATCGAGGCTGCGCTGAAGGGCTGACTGCCGAGATGAATCAGGCGCGGGCGTTCTTCTTCTGCAGGATCAACGAGGCTTCGTTGTAGGCGCTCTGGAAGGCGTCGCTGCCGATCCAGGCCACTGCGGCGTCTTCGTCCTCTTCATGGAAGATGGCTCGATAGACGATCAACAGGCCCATCATGAAATCGGTGGCGGCCTCCTGCGATTCTTCCGCGACTACCAGTTCCAGCACGGGGTACTGCAGGAATACCAGGCACATGGCGAGCAGGCTGATACCTTCACCGGCCTTCATCGCCTGGAACAGGTCATCGAAATGCGCGGGGTCGAAACCGTTCTCCTCGATGTCCTTGAAGTCAAAAGTGGCGAGGTCGATCTCGACATCATCGAACGGTTCGTTGATAAAGGGATTGGTCAGAATCGGATGGACGACATTGGCTTGCGGCCTGGCCTTGCCCATGCGGTTCTGCCTGGCTTTGCTCTTGGCCCGCTGGGCACGCTTCTTCTGTTTGTCTGCGGATGCCATGGGGCGGTCCTCGTTCGGTACAGCCATGTCCATGGCGCGGAAAATTCAGGCGCCATTGTATTCAGTCTTCGATAGCCTGGGGCTGAATTTGCAGACGGAGAGTCACGCGTTGAACAACAGGCTTGCCTCTTTGGCCTCCAGCTGTTTTCTTCGAGGCACATGGATGACGGGAACCTGACCATGACTGACCGCGAACAACTGCACCGCGATGGCTATGCATTGCTGCGCCAGGCGGTTCCTGCCGAGTGGCTGGATGAGTTGCGCACCCTGTTCGACGCGCGCATTACCCCCTCGCATCAGTGGCCGGTACCGCGCGGCGCTGACTGGCATCACTCGCGGCTGGATGACCACGCCATGATTCAGGCCGTATGTCGCCTGCCGCAACTGCTGGCAGTGATCGGCGAGCTGATCGGCGAACGCTTCTTCCTGGCCCAGGTGGAAGGTCGCGAGCCACTGGCTGGAGGCGGTCATCAGCAACTGCACCGCGATCTCTCGATACAGCGCCCAGGTGATATCGCCAATGCCATGGTCTTCTTCGACGACTATGGCCCGGACAACGGCGCTACGCGTATCGTCCCGGGCAGCCACCGTCCGTATGCCGACGAGCCGCCATTCGACTTCAACGACGAGTCCCGCTCAGTGCAACTTGCGGGTGCGGCCGGCGACATCCTGGTGTTCGATGTGGACCTAATACACGCCGGCAGCCTGAACCGGCTCGGCACACGTCGCCGCTCGATCCTGATCAGCTACTTCGCCGAGCCACTGTATGCGTCCTATCTGGAAACGCGCAGCCTGCGAGGGATTCGCATGGACGCGAGCGAACGCTTCGAACCTGCGAATTTCTCATTGAGCCCAGCGTGAGCAAGGCGGTTGCCCGTTTCAGCAGACGGTACTGACATCCCTTGCCGGCGGCAGGCCGAACAGCCGGCGGTATTCGCGGCTGAACTGAGACACGCTTTCGTAACCCACCGCGAACGCTGCACTGCTGGCGCTGGCGCCCTCCCCTGTCATCAGGCGTCGTGCTTCGATCAGACGCAGCTGTTTCTGAAATTGCAGCGGCGTCAATGATGTCTGGTTGCGAAAGTGGTGATGAAAAGATGACGGGCTCATACCCGCCACGGACGCCAGATGCTCCACCGGCAGAGGCCGGGTGAATTCGGTACGCAGCACCTTCACCGCCCGGGCGATACGCTGTGCATGGCCGTCCGGCCAGCCCAGGCGACTGATTGCCGAGCCATGTCGACCAGCCAGCAACCAGTAATGCAGTTCGCGCACACGCGAAGCATGCAGCACTGCCGCCGAAGCTGGGCGCTCGAGCAGTCGCATCAGACGTAGCGCCGCTTCGGCGACTTCGCTATCGGTCGGTTCGATGCGGATGGGCTCCACCTCCGCACTTGGCACCGCCTTCATTTCCTCCATCAATTCGGTGAGCAGTGCAGGGTCGAGGTCGATCACCAGCGAGATATACGGAGCCTCGTGGCTCGCCTCAATGATCTGGCTCACCGTCGGTACGTCAGCGGTGATCAACAGCGAATCACCGGCGCTGAAGTTGAAGGTTCGGGTGCCCATCATGACGCGCTTGCAGCCCTGCAAGACCAGGCAGGCCAGGGGCCGGGTAATGGCGTAATCCAGCCCACTGGGTTCTGACGTGCGAATGATGGTCAAGCCGGGAATGGGGGCTTGGGCAAGCCCTCCGAAGTTCTCACTTTTATCCAGATAATCGCGGACGACTTCCAGCAAGGCTGCGCTCATTGAGGGCTCCTGAAGCTGATCCCGGGCATGTCATCCCCCTTTGGAGAAATAGGCAAAAAGCGTCGAGGTTTCGGTAAGGACGGGGTCGCGCCACGAGCCACACAATGAAATCCCGTTCACCCATCAGAGGATTTTTACCATGACCAAGATCGCCATCGTAACCGGCTCCAGCCGTGGCCTCGGCCGCAATACTGCGCTGAACATCGCGCGTCAGGGAATCGACGTCGTCGTCACCTATCACAGCCAAGCCGACACCGCACAGGCCGTGGTTGCCGAAATCCAGGCTCTGGGACGCAAGGCGGTCGCCCTGCAACTCGACGCTGGCGACGTCAGCACCTTTTCAGCCTTCGTACAACGCCTGCGCCAGGCGCTGAACGAGACCTGGCAGCGCGACAGCTTCGACCACCTGATCAACAACGCCGGCCATGGCGATATGGCGTCGATTACCAACACCACTGAAGCACAGTTCGATGCCCTGGTGAACGTGCACTTCAAAGGAGTGTTCTTCCTGACCCAGGCGTTGTTGCCGCTGATGGCCGACGGTGGTCGTATCGTCAATATCTCGTCCGGGCTGACCCGCGTGTCCTATCCCGGTTTCTCGGCCTACTCGGCGGTCAAGGGCGCAGTGGAAGTGCTGAGCCTGTACATGGCCAAGGAGCTGGGCAGCCGGGGTATAGCAGTCAACACGGTGGCGCCCGGTGCCATCGAAACGGATTTCCTCGGTGGCGCCGTGCGCGACATGCCGGATCTGAACAAGGTGTTCGCGGAGATGACGGCGCTGGGGCGGGTCGGTGTGCCGGACGATATCGGCCCGATGATCGCCAACCTGCTCGGCGAGCAGAATCGCTGGATCAACGCCCAGCGCATCGAGGTATCCGGCGGTCAGGCGATCTGATCCCCCCACTGCGACCGGATAACCCGGTCGCAGTGATGTCCACATACCCTAGCCGCGCGCCGGCTGCTCCGCCATGCGCTGACGTATCAGTTCCAGGTAGCGTCGAGCGCCCAGCCCAAGTGGCCGGCTGCTGCTCCAGACGATATCCACCCACAGCCTCAGTTGGCTGGCCATGTTGTCGAAGGCCACGGTCTGCAAGTTGCCCGAGTCGATCAGGGCGGCGACCAACGGATGCGGCAGGTAGGCCCAGCCGAGCCCCGCCTGCACCAGGTTGAGGGTGGCCAGGTCGCTGTCGGTGAGCCACAGGTGATGGGACAAGATCATCTGTGGTTCGGTCGCCGACGCAGAACCGGCCGCGACGATGATCTGCCGCGCCTCGACCATCCCCTGCTCGGCCATCTGCCTGAGGTAGCCCGGCGCAGCGACTGCCGTCAGTAGCTGGCTGCCGGCTTCAAGAAAGTGTTCCCGCTCATCGATGCCGGGGCGCTCGAACACCAGTGCCAGGTGGACGCTGCCTTCATGCATCAGACGCACCGCCTCGGCCTGCGAGGCCGAGCGCACCTCGACCTGCAGCAGAGGAAATTCGTTCGCCAGGTCGATCAGGGGCTGACTCCACAGGCCGCTCTGCAACTCCGGCGCCATGGCGATTACCAGCCGCCGTTCCAGGCCCTGGTGCATCTGCAGGGCCTGGGCGTCGAGCCGGTTGAGTTGGCGCGCGGCCTGACGTGCCTGGGGCTCCAGCGCCAACGCAGCCTGGGTCGGCAGGGCCTTGCGCGTGCTGCGATCGAACAGCTCAAGATCCAGCTCCGCTTCGAGCTGAGCAATGGCCATGCTCACAGCGGAAGGCACGCGCCCGAGCTGACGTGCAGCGGAAGAGAAGGAACCGCCGTCCAGCACCGCGAGGAAGACGCGCAGGGTTTCGCTGTTGAATGCCATGGTCGTTGTCAATTTCCCTGATGACTATCGTCTTTTTTTATCAGCTTACTCCCTCTAACTTCCAGCCATCGACAACCCGATGGGAGCCTTGCATGAAACAGGACTGGAAAGACCAGGTTGCACTAGTCAGCGGTACCGGCAGCGAACATGGTATCGGCATGGCCATCGCCCGGCGCTTGGGCGCGGCTGGGGCGAAGCTGATCGTCACCGCCAGCAGTGCGCGCATCGCCGAGCGCGTCGCCGAATTGCGTGCCGAAGGCTTCGAGGCCGAGGGCCGGGCAGTCGACCTTACCGACGAAGCCGGCGTGCAGGCGTTCGCCATCTGGGCCGAAGGGCTGTGGGGGCACGTCGACATTCTGGTGAACAATGCCGGCATGACCATGCAGGGCAGCCCCGAGACGTTCGAAGAGGTATCCAGCATGAGCCTGGAGACCTGGAACCTGACGATCGCACGTAACCTGACCACCGCCTTCCTGCTTACCCGTGCCGTGCTGCCGGGCATGCGAGCGCGCGGCTACGGACGCATCATCCACATCAGCTCAACCACCGGCACCAAGGCCGGTCACCCAGGCGAAGCAGCCTATAGCGCAGCCAAGGCCGGCATGGTGGGATTGAACATGGGCCTGGCACTGGAAGTGGCTCGCCAGGGCATCACGGTCAACTCGGTGGCACCGGGCTGGATCGCCACGGGCTCGAGCACGCCACATGAACAGCGCGCCGCAGCCTACGTGCCGATCGGCCGCGCCGGTCGACCCGAGGAAGTGGCATCAGCCGTGGCCTTCCTCGCCTCCCCGGAAGCCAGCTACATCACCGGCGAAGTGCTGGTGGTCGATGGCGGCAACTGCCTGATCGAGGACAAGGCCCCATGAGTACCCAACCCAAAACTCGCCCCGTGGTGCTGATCACCGGCGCCGCTGGCGGCGTGGGCAGTGCGCTGGTGGCACGTTTTCTCGCAAGTGATTGGCAGGTGTTCGCCACCGACGCCAACGCTGACGGCCTGGCTGAGCTGGGCCAGCGCCATGCGCTGGTCGGCAGCCTGGCGACGGATATCCGCAAGCCCGCCCATTGCAACGCGGTGGTGGCAGCCGCAATAGAAGCAGCAGGCAGACTGGATGCCTTGATCAACGCAGCAGGCGTATGGCGCGAAGGGCCGGTGGAAGCCTTCAGCGAGGAGGATTTCGACCTGGTATTGGACGTCAACCTCAAGGCCGCCTTCTTCATGTGCGCGGCGGCCATTGCTCACCTGCGCCAGACGCGGGGTGCCATCGTCAATATTTCCAGCGACGCCGGGCGCCAGGGCAACCCGAATGCGGCCGCCTATTGCGCCAGCAAGGGCGGCCTGAGCATTTTCACCAAGGCCCTGGCGCTGGATCTGGCGCCCTACGGCGTGCGCTGCAACGCGGTCTCGCCCGGCGACATCGAGACACCGATGCTCAAGTTCCAGGCCGAGCATTACGGTAATGGTGATCCGCAGGCCTACTACCGGGAGCTGCTGGGGAAATATCCGCAGGGCGATCAGGCACGCTTCATCCAGCCGGAGGAAGTGGCGGAACTGGCGTTCTTCCTCTGCCAGCCCGGCGCCCGCTCGATCACCGGCGCCGACATGGCCATCGATCAGGGCGTGTCAGCCGGTCACTGATCTTCGAGCCGCTCGTAGCGGCGCTGGATGCGCGCCAGTTCCCCCGAGCGGCGCAACCTGGCCAGGGCAGCGGCCCAGGCCGCGACCAGCGCATCGTCGCTGTCGCGGCTGAAGGCGATGTACAGAGAGGAGCGGTACAGCTCGATGGGCACTCGCCTGAGGGTGCCGGGGGCGATGCCCAGTTGGCGGCTGTAGTAGGCCACACCGGCGTCGGTATCGCCGACGATCAGTTCGGTGCGCCCGGCCAGGAGCATGCGATAGAGCTGATGGCTCTCGGCTGCACTCTTGTCGAGATTCCCGAACCCCAGCGATTCGAGCATTCTCGGTACCAGGCCGGCGTGACGCGTGGTGATCTGCGGCGCGTGCATCAGTTGCTCAAGGGAGGTGATCGGCGTGGCCGTGCTGGCCAACTGATAAGGATGGATGGACTCTTCCACGATCGGCCCGACCCACTTGTAAAGCGGCTCACGCTCGGGCGTACGAAACATCGAATACATGATGGTTCTGGGACGGTTCTGCAGCGCATAGGTAGCGCGCATGGTCGGCAACAGGTCGATCTCGAAGTCATCCCCGGTGAGCACCATGATGGCCCGCACGACCTCCGTCGACATACCGGTGAGCTGGCCGTTGTCCGTATAGTTGTACGGTGCCCACTCCTCGGTGACGAGCTGATAGGGCTCGGCACTGGCAAAGTTACCGAGCAGCAGAACGAACACAGCGGCTGCAAGTGGCAAATGCGTCACGAAATAGCCTGGAAGTGAGGGAGTGGTTACAGCGAGAGTTGGAGCGTGCGTTCGTCCAGCATAGCGCTTAACCGGCGTGAATGACTGAGCACCAGCGCTCGGCAGGCCAAACGCATGCAAATGGTTAAAGTCTGGCTCCTCTTCGTTTCGCGCCGGGCATTCCCCATGAAGATTGGCGAACTGGCGCAGCGCACAGGCTTGGCGGCCTCGCGCACTCACTTCTACGAAAACATCGGCCTGCTCAGGCTGGTGGAGCGCCAGGCTAACGCTGCTCGATACCCTGCAGGCCAAGGTGAGCGACATCGAGGCGCTGGAACAGCGCCTCGCGCAGAGCAAGACGCACCTGCTAGCGTTGATCGACGAGATCGAAAGAAAACCGGCCGATCTCGACTGCGCCGCCAACGCCAGGCGGGTGCCATCGAAGATGAATCTGGGTGAGCCGAGCGAGGCACCCAAGCGCGCTGGCAAGAACAGCAAGCACGTCTAAGGTGCCCTTCGTAGGGTGCGCCACGCGCACCGCCTCCGGTGGTGAAAGGCCGCTACGCGGCTTCAGCCTGCACCAGGCTTATCGCACCCTGACCACCACCTTGCCCTTCGCTCGACCGCTGTCGACATAGGCCAACGCCTCGTCGGTGGCTTCGAACGGGAAGACCTTGTCAACCACCGGACGAATCACACCGCTGTCGATCAATTCAGCCAACCTGGCCAACTGCTCGCCACTGCCGCGCATGAACAGAAAGGCATAGCCGACCTGGCGTTGGGCGGTCCGCTTGCGAATCTTGCGACTGAGCAGCCCCACGATCAGTTGCAGCAGCTTGGGCATGCCGGCGCTCCTGGCGAACGCGGGGTCAGGCGGGCCGGACAGGGTGATCAGCTGGCCACCGGGCCTGAGCACGCTCACGGACTGAGCCAGTTCCTCGTCGCCCAGGCTGTGCAGCACCAGGTCGTAGTCACGCAGCGTCTTGGCGAAATCGTCCTTCTTGTAGTCGATGACGAGATCCGCACCGAGGCTTTTCACCAGCGCGACATTGGCGCTGCTGGTGGTAGTCGCGACATACGCGCCCAGATGCTTGGCCAGCTGGATCGCCAGCGTGCCGACACCGCCAGAACCAGCATGGATGAAAACTTTCTGCCCTTTGCGCAATTGGCTCTTCTCCACCAGCGCCTGCCATGCGGTCAGGCCGACCAAGGGGATCGAGGCGGCCTCCTCCATGCTCAAACTGGCCGGTTTTAAGGCGAGGTTGGATTCGGCCACCGCGATGAATTCGGCGAAGGTGCCGATGCGACGGGTATCTGTGCGGGCATAGACCTCATCACCCGGCTTGAAGCCCTGCACCTTGGCGCCAACCTGCGTTACTACACCGGCCAGATCGTTGCCCAGGACCAATGGCAGGCGCAGCGGCAGGATGCGCTTGAGCGAGCCGCTGCGAATCTTCAGGTCCAGCGGATTGATACTGGCTGCGTGAATCTGCACCAGCACGTCCTGCTCGCCCAGCGTCGGCTCCGGCACGTCGACCAGTCGCACGGGCTCCTGCTTTGAATATCGTTCGATGACGAAGGCTTTCATTGAAATCACCTGGGTTCATTGCGCGAACGGTGGCGCAGAACAACGCCACCGAATGATCGGATGCGGCCGAGCTCAGCGAATCCCCTGGGCCCTGAGCGCAGCCGGCACGAACTCCGACTTGCTCGCCTTGAAACCGAAGGTGATGGGCTGCGCGCTGTTGTAGGTCAGGCCGAAGACCAGGTAACGACCATTGCTGAAGTCGTAGATGGCCTCCCCCGCGTACCAGGGCGTGTCGGCGTAGTCGTACTGCACGTGGAAGCCTTCGGAGAATCGCCACAGCACACCACGGCTGTCGTAGTGCTCGGCCAGGGCGATCTGCCAGGTGTCCTCATCGACATAGAACACGCGCTTGGCGTAGATATGGCGCGTGCCCGGCTTGAGGGTGCCGACCACCTTCCACACGCGGTGCTTCTCGTAGCGCAGGTAGTTCGGGTTGAGGTGACCCTTCTCGATCAGCTTGGCCGAGGTCAGCTCACGACTGGTCAGGCGGTAGTTGTTGTAGGGGATGTAGATTTCCTGCTTGCCTTCGAGCTTCCAGTCGTAGCGATCCGGCGAGCCGGTGTACATGTCGTAGTTGTCGGAGGTACGCAGGCCATCGGCAGCGGTGCCGGGGCCGTCATAGGCGACCTGAGGGGCTCGCCGCACACGACGCTGTCCGGCGTTGTAGAGCCAGGCCAGGCGCGGTTCCTTGACCTGATCGATGGTTTCCTGGACCAGCAGGATGTTGCCCGCCAGGCGCGCCGGCGCGGTCACCTTCTGCGTCGAGAAAATCATGATGTTGGCATCACTGACCGGGTCGAAGCCGCTCAGATTTTCCGGCCAAGCCGCGCGATCCTCGAGCTGAACCTCACTGAAGGAACCGTTCGGCTGGGTGATCACCTGGGTATGGGTGCGCAGCAGGCTGCCGCCGCGATAGCGCATGAAGTGGTTCCACAGCACCTCCACTCCGCTCTTGGGATGGATGAAGGGGTAATAGCCCTGGTAATCGAGCACACCGTTACCGCCCTCGGCCAGTCTGGCCGTGCCTGCATTCTTTTGCGCGGCGGCGTAAACGTACTCGGGATATCTGGCGGTGCGCCGGGTCTCGTAGACGTTCAGACGATAGCCATCCGGGTTGCGGCGTAGCTGTTCGATCTGCCCGGGGGTGAGATTGTCGCGGTAGGTCTCGAGGTTGCGGGCGTCAATGGAGAACTTCACCGGGTCGTCGGCGAAGGGATCGACGAACTGCTTGCCGATATCGCTCCAGATCACGCCCCGACTGAAGCCACCCGTCCAGGCCGGAATGGAACCGTCGGCATTGGCGCCTGCCTCTGCGCCCAGCGGCGTGAACGCCTCTGCTAACGCGAGGTTGGCAGTGACAGCCATGGTGGCCAGCAACATCGATGTCACGATGGACTTAGTCATGAGCCTGCCCTGCCTGCGCCAGTTTCTTCTCGACCAGATCCAACCCGCGACGAGCCTGGCTGGAGCCCAACGCTTGCGCCTGAAGGAACCAGCTGTGGGCGTATTCCAACGCTGCCACAGCCTGGCTTTCCTCACTGGCGCGGGCTAGGTAGCAATTGCCTACAGCGACCGCGAGATCCGCCGTGATCAGGCGGTCGTCCAGTTCATTGGTGACGCAGTTGCCGTGGGGTTCGGCCTGTGCGGTGGCGACGACGAAGAAAGCCGTCGCAGTCAGGAGCTGCTTGATCATGGGTAGACCTCGGTAGGATGCTTCTCGATAGGTTCTATAACAGAACCTTGCGACGAGAAATTAGGTGCTATCATGAAACCTGTCAACCGCTTTCTTGTCGGCAGCTGC